>Ga0197142_1000005_pt1 | contig 211708 bp, 180 predicted proteins | sample GBS60_MetaG_FD_148614 | JGI IMG/M metagenome (GOLD analysis project Ga0197142, IMG submission 148614) | Sediment microbial communities from Great Boiling Springs, Gerlach, Nevada, United States - GBS 60_MetaG | ecosystem: Environmental > Aquatic > Thermal springs > Hot (42-90C) > Sediment... | reverse complement strand
TTGATTCTATGAAAGGTGGTGCCGTCATAAAAGCCTTCTCTGGCGAGTTCTTTGAATCTTTTGACCATTTCAGGAGCAATGTTTGAATAAAGTTCAATGATGATTTTTCCGTAAGCAGCTTCATTTTCCATTTCTATAACCGCAACTTCTTCATCAGGGATCGGTGTTATTCCTGTTTTCAACGAAGGTTTGGTCGCAGAAGATTTGTTGGGTGCCGAGTCACTACAAGCCGAGAAAACAGAAGTGATTATATAACCCATAAGAAGGACTAAGATCACTGAACTCGGGTTTCTCATAAAATAACAAATTAGCTTTTTCTGTTGAGTTCGGCAAATCTTCAGAAACCTTTTGAGTTGATAGATTTCTACTAAAATTTTTTACCGCTATCAATCAAGATCGTGACAGGACCTTCGTTAACAAGTTCGACGCTCATCATAGCTTGAAAAATTCCCGTTTCAACTTGTTTGACCTGTTTTTTGGCTTCGGAGACAAAGAATTCATAGAGTTTTTCTGCTTTTTCAGGTGAAGCAGCTTCTGTGAAAGAAGGTCTCCGACCGCGTCTTACATCGCCGTAAAGAGTAAATTGCGAAACGACTAAAAGCTCGCCGCCTACATCCAAGAGCGAAAGATTCATCTTTCCGTCGGAATCTTCGAATATGCGCAAATTCAAGGTTTTGTCGAGAACATAAAGAGCGTCTTTTTCTGTATCTTCATGTCCGACTCCGAGAAGCACTAAAAGTCCTTTGCCTATTGCGCCGACTTTCTGGCCCTTGACTATCACGCTTGCACGGGAAACTCTTTGAACAACAGCTCTCATAAAACTATGCCTTGCGATTTTTATCAACTTCTTAGTGGAGCCGAAATCTCGATCCGTTTAGATAACAACTCGTAAAGCTATGCTTTGCAGTAGCAACTCGCTTTGTCGGGATTTTACGAACTCTGTTGATTGACAACGTAAACCCTGTGCATGATGATTTTTTTCAAAGGGGTATCGTTTTCATCGGTTGGGACTTCTGTGATTTTGTCAACAACCTCGATTCCCTCTATGACCTTTCCGAATTTTGTATATTTCGGCGGAAGTGGATAATCTGCTTGCATTATGAAAAACTGTGAACCATTTGTGTTGGGTCCAGCATTTGCCATTGCGACAGTTCCGCGTTGGTAGACTCCGCTGTAAAGCTCAGAGTCTAACTTTATCTCATCTTCAAAATAGCCACCCCACGCAGACTCTCCACCATAGCCGTTTCCTAAAGGATCGCCGCCTTGAATCAGGAAGTTCTTTATAACACGGTGAAAAGTCAGACCGTTGTAATAACCTCTTTCTGCCAGTAAGCAAAAATTTTCAACAGTCTTTGGTGATTCTTGCTCGAAAAGTTCAAATTTTATAGTGCCTTTATTGGTTTCAATGATTGCTATTTTTGCCATTTTGGAAGATGAATCTTTCAATTGCTAATGCTACACCGTTTTCATCGTTTGACAAAGTTTTGTAATACCTTTCATTTTGTAGAAGCTCTGTTGATGCATTTGCCACAACAACAGAGATTCCTGCAAATTCCAACATTTCCAGATCGTTCAAATTATCTCCTATAGCCATGACCTCGGCGCTTGAAATACCGTGAATTTCTGTCATTATTTGCACGCCTTTCCCTTTTGAAGCTTCGGGTGGAAGAACGTCAATCAAGGTGAAATTCTGCTTTGGGTAAACTGTCGGGATTACGTTTACCTGAGAATTTAACTCAGAATTTAACACTTGTTGAAGTTCTTGCATTCGATGACAACTACCTGAAAACGAAATATGCACTATCTCAGCTTCATAAACTATGGAATCGAGGCTAGAAACTTGGTGAACAGCTTCTTCGACTTCTTTGCCATGCATTTTGCGCGCCCAATTTATGTATGCAAGTAGCGGTAGATTATCTTCTGAAATTCGCTCGTAGAACAACGTTCCTTTGCCGTGTGGGTCGGCTGAGATCATTGCATCCAATTTGAGTTCTCTTCCGATCTGCACTACGGCTTTTGCGGTTTCTGGATGAATTTTCAAAGCATAAACAGCCTTTCCTGTGTCTGCAAATTTTATCAAAGCCCCATTGTGAGAAATTATGGGAGAATTAAGCTTGAGTTCCAGCGCTATAGGAACAGCATCTCGGAACCTTCTACCGGTGCAGATAGTGACTAAAACACCTGATTCCTCCGCTTTGCGGATTGCTTGTTTATTAGTTTCTGAAAGCTCTCCGGAAGAACTTAAAAGCGTGCCATCCAAATCTAGGGCTAATAACCTGATCATCAGAGAAAATTCTAACCCGGCAAACCTCTATCCCACAAAAAGCCCGACGGATCAAAAAGAGACTTTTAGCCTGCATGGTTAGTGTTTTGTAGAATGAGACTCTAATTTAGGTTTTGTCTTTTTGGAACTTTGATGTTTTATCAGTAGTCTTTTCGGGGATTTGTGATAACATTTTTTCGTATGCAGAAAGCCGAGATAATTGCTGTAGGTTCTGAACTCCTAACACCAGAGAAAATTGACACGAACAGTCTATGGTTTACGCAGAAGCTCAATGAAATCGGTGTTCAGGTTATCTTAAAAACGGTTGTTGGAGATGATGTTGATTTGCTTAAAGAAGTTGTGGATTTGGCTCTGAAGCGGTCTGACTTGGTGATTTTAACGGGTGGTTTGGGACCGACCGAAGACGATGTAACAAGACAGGCCGTTTCGAAAGCATTGAACAAAAGATTGGTTTTTGATGAGAGAGTGGCAAAACAAATAGAGGAAAAGTTTACTCGAATGAATCGGCAAATGCCTGAAATTAACAGAAGACAAGCTTATATCGTTGAAGGTGCAAGAGTTTTAGAGAACCCTAATGGAACGGCTGTTGGGATGTTTATAGAGTCGAACGGGAAGAAAATAGTTGTTTTACCGGGGCCGCCGAGAGAAAACCAACCGATGTTTGAAAATGATGTTTTGCCGTGCTTGAAAGATCAAGTAAACGGTATGATTTTCAGGCGTAGATTGTTGAGAGTTTCAGGTATGGGAGAATCGGCAGTTGATGAAGCAATAGCTTCGATTTACTCAAAATATAAAGATGTGCAAACATCTATTCTATTTAACCGTAGTGAGATAGAAATTTATCTGACCGCTAAAGGAAAATCTCAAGAGGAAGCCGATAAAACGCTTGAAAAACTTACCTCGGAGATCGCCGAAAGGTTAGGAATTGCGGTATTTGCATTGAATGGAGAAACAATGGAAGAGGTTGTCGGGCGACTTTTGAAAGAACGAAAGGAAACGCTGGCAGTTGCAGAGAGTTGCACAGGTGGTTTAATCGGTGCGAGAATCACCGATGTTGCAGGGTCATCGGAATATTTTTTGCAAGCAGTCGTTGCATACTCTAATGAAGCGAAAATAAAAATGCTTGATGTTCCGGAAGGATTGATAAAAAGGCACGGTGCTGTTTCGGCTGAAGTTGCCGAGGCAATGGCTTTAGGGATCCGAAAAAAAGCTGGTTCGGATTATGGAATTTCCGTGACGGGAATTGCAGGTCCATCTGGTGGAACCGAAGAAAAGCCTGTCGGATTGGTTTTCATCGGGTATTCCGACAATATGGAAACAAAATCTTTTAAGATGATCTTACCTGGCGACAGATACTTGATCAGGTGGCGGGCAAGTCAGGCGGCTTTAGATTATTTGCGACGTAAGATTTTATACAAAGGAGGAAGCTTATGAAATTTTTTCCCTGGATGTTTTTTCTCGTCTTTCTAGTTTTACCAGGTGATTTTTCGGACCGTCAAAACAGCAACGATCGGTTTGAGTCTTTGGCCAAAAGGTCTTCCTTCGTGAATGAGAGAAAGGAAAACGGTGTTGTCGCCGCACAAGCGAGAAAGGACGAAGAGAAAATTTTCATGGGTTTTATTGAGAAAGAGGGAGAGATTTATAACGTTCCGTTCTTAATGACCATAAGACGAGACGGTGAAATTCTTTCCGGCGAATACTTTTATCTAGGAGTTAGAAACCTGCAAAAACTCCGATTATCCGGAAAAATTAGCAAGAACGGTAGGTTTTTTCTAGTTGAAACCGACTCGAAAGGACTAAGAACAGGGAGATTCAATGGAGAGTGGAAAACAAACGAATACGAAACCGTTATTACCGGACAGTGGGTGGACCAGAGAAAAAGACGGAAGTTAGAATTTTACGCTACTCAACAGATGATTTATTTCAAAGATCGTTCTGAAGTAATGCCTCTTATGATTGCTGAAAGAAACAAGAAAAAGAAGTATTACATACAGGCTCAATATCCGAAGATTTCAGGTGTGGAAAATGCTCAGGCTTTTAATGAGTTGGTAAAGAAGTTGGCTGAGGAGCGTTTTTTCAGCTTTAAGGATGAGATGGAAGAAATTTGGAGAGAAAACAGAAATGATCGTTGGTGGAAAATGTCTTCAGATAGTTTCCTTTCTGTTAGCTACAACATTACTTATGCTGATGAAGACTTAGTCAGTGTCCTTTTTAATGTTGATTTTTACTACTCGGGAGCAGCACATCCGAATAATGTAAGCTACTCAGTGAATTTCGACCTGAAAAAAGGGAAAAGGCTGAGTTTGAAAGAGCTTTTTGCCTCCTCTGACTATCTAAAGAGGATTTCTGAAAGCTGCATCGAGAAGCTTATAGTGAAAGGAGTCGGTTTTGTGGAAGGCGCTTCTCCTGAAGAACAGGATTACGATAACAAGTGGTTAATAACGAAGAAAGGACTTTTAATAGTTTTCGACCCGTATCAGGTTGATTCATACGCTGGTGGGACACATAAAGTTCTCATACCTTACGATGAGCTTAAAGATATTCTTAAAAAAGATTCACCAGTAAGAAAAATCTACAGGTATTGACTCCTTTTGGAGGTCGGGTAGCAGGTAAAGCTAATCGGTAAGAACGAAAAATGAAAACCATCAGACAAGCAGATAACAACGAAACAGGGGTTTTTAATTTTTTGTTGATTCTTCATTAACAAAGGTAGCAGCTTGTGTTGGCATAAACCTAAGCTTATGTATTGTTGGGCTTTCAGGCAGTAATAGCTCAGAAATCCTGTATTGATCAACTTGGCAAAGTGCTGTTGGGCGATAATTGCAAGAACAGAAAGCTCAAGTGGTAGCGAAAGCACAGCCAGTAAGATTCTCAGGTAAAAGAACCTAAAGATGGAAACCAGAAGAATTTACAACGATTGATTATTGATTTTGGTTAGTTGATCAGTAGCGGAAATAAAGTGGTGGCCAGGGACGGAGTCGAACCGCCGACACGCGGATTTTCAGTCCGCTGCTCTACCACCTGAGCTACCTGGCCACTCAAACAGCGAAATTTAAATTATAAAAAAGTAAACAAAACTATGCAAACGGTTACTTTGAGATTTTCTAAATTTTTTCAATCATTTTCTTGAAGTCCGAAGTATCGCATCCATTCGTTTATTTCTTCTGGGTTGACTATGAGATTTTCTTTTTCGTCTTTTCGGGGTTTGGTTTTCTCAAGCTTAATGCGAAATTTTCTGGTTGAGATGGTTTTCGCGCCGCAGCGACGGCAGTAGGAAGAAAGCTCCAGGTCGTCCGTGACAACAATCAGCGTATGTTTTTCTTTAGAATATTCAACGAAAGTTTTTATTCGGCTGTCGGCGTCTGATGTTTTCGAGTAAAAGACTCTAATACCTTTGTAGTTTGAGCCATCAGGGAAGAAATTTTCTTCACTGCCATCGAAAACTACAGAAACCTTTTTGGTTCTTGCAAAACCGGAAAGGTTTTCAAGGAGTAACTTTCTGGTTTCGATCCCTAAAGCTTTCATCAGATTGTTTCCGTCAATCAAATAGCTCATTTTTGCGCTATGGATTTCTTTCCTATTGTTTTTTTACGGCAATCTTTGTGCAACTTTTGACCAGTCAACATTTTTGAACAGTGCTTCTATGTAAGCTTTTCGACCGCCAGCACCGAATTGTTTTACGTAGGCGTGTTCCCAAACATCGAGCACAAAAATAGGAATAAAGCCGGGCGGATTGCCATTTTCGTGATCTGAAATCCAAAAATTCTGCAAGCCTTTGGTTACAGGATCGTAGTAAAGAATAGCCCATCCGATTCCGCGCATCATGGCAGTTCTGGTTATGTCAGCGACCCAATTTTCCCAACTTCCCCAAAATTCCGAGACTGCTCTTTTGAGTTTTTCATCGACAGGTGAACCTTCGGGTTTGAGCATACCGAAGTAGTATTCATGAAGGCGCATACCAGCATATTCAAAACCGAGACGACGACGAACTTCTGAGAATTCGGTAGTATCGGCTTTTCCAGCTTCTAGCATTTCCATCATCACGGCTTGTGCTTTGTTAGTATTGTTTACATAACCTTTGTAAAGATTATAGTGTTGTTCGAGCATTTCCTTGTCGAGACCTTTCAGACCGTCAAAGTTATAGGTCAGTGCTGTGTAATTTGTGAATTTGAAACCTACGGGTTTTGTTTGTTGCGATGCAGTTTTAGAGTTGTTTGTGTCTTGTGCTTCGATTTTTAGTAAGCCTGAGCCTGCGATAACGGCACCTGCGCCTAATGTGAAAAGTGACGATATAGCTTCTCTGCGACTCGTTTTCATTTTTCCTCCTTTTTTGGTTTTGATTGTTTACAAGTTCAGTTTAATTCAACGCTGGAAACTTAGTCTAGGGTGGGAAGTTGACTTTTGAAGAGCTATGCAGCTCTTTTTCGTCAAAAGATGCCAGAAATTGTAAAATTATAGCGATGAATAACTACGAAAAACTTGTAGAGCAGATAACAGATTTAGTCCTAGCAAGATTAGAGGAAGAAAGTTTTTGTCCTTCGTTTTGTCGTGCCGATATTGAAAGGATAGTTGATGCTGGAGCTTCGCGCATTGGCATAGTTTTAGGTGAAACGGCGACAGCGCGTGATTGGGCAAGCATAATTGACCATACACTTTTGAAACCAGAAGCTACCGAATCTGAGATCAAAAAGCTTTGCCAAGAAGCCATCGAATACGGTTTCGCTTCCGTATGCGTCAATCCTGTTTGGGTCAGGAAAGCGGTCGAGTTTTTAGAAGGCAGTAAAATCCCGGTTGGCACCGTGATAGGTTTTCCTCTGGGAGCAACTCTTCCAGATGTAAAGGCTTATGAAACACGTCGTGTTATATTCGATGGCGCACGAGAAGTTGATATGGTCATTAACATAGGTGCATTGAAATCAGGAGATTATTGTGCTGTCGAAGAAGATATAAAAGCGGTTGTTAGAGTAGCTCATGAGCATAAAGTTTTATGCAAGGTAATACTGGAAACAGCGCTTTTAACTGATGAAGAAAAGGTTACAGCTTGTTTAGCCGCAAAGAATGCCGGTGCGGATTTTGTCAAGACCTCAACGGGATTTTCCAAAGGTGGAGCGACCGTTCATGATGTTGCTTTGATGCGAAGAGTTGTCGGTTACGAGCTTGGCGTTAAAGCATCAGGTGGTGTCAGAAGTCTTGAAGACGCAAAGGAAATGGTCAAAGCTGGCGCTACAAGAATAGGCGCAAGTGCAGGCGTTAAAATAGCGCAAGAAGCCGAAGGCATCAGGTCAACCATTATTTCAGGTTCGTATTAGCTCGTAGTTGGTTCAGTTCTTATCTGAGAAAAAGAATTTCTTGTAGGGAAAGACTCTTTTGATTTTTTCTAAAAATTGTGGTGGCAACTAATCTTTGAGAATTGACGCCATTGAATTTGGTGCTGAGGGCGGGACTCGAACCCGCACGAGGTTTTTCAACCTCACAGGATTTTAAGTCCTGTGCGTCTACCTATTCCGCCACCCCAGCTTTCGAAAATCCAGTTTTCAATGAATTTTTCAACTTGATAGATTATCATAATAGACTAAAACATCACAAATTCGCTAAACTAATATGAGGATCGCCATGGAACAATACGCTTGGGTTTTCTGGTTAGTTTTGGGCGTGCTTTTTATCGTAGCTGAGATGTTCACCTTCGGATTTGTGCTTTTTTGGTTTGGAATAGGCGCATTGCTGGCTGCTTTGGTAAGTTTTCTGGGATTTGGTTTTGCCGTTCAATTTTTGGTTTTTGCAGTAATTTCGATCTTACTAACGGTGTTTTCAAGAACGATTTTTTCGGGTTTTCTCTCATCAACTCAGGGTGCTGAAGTTCTTACGGGCGTTGATGCATTGCCGGGTAAAATCGGAACTGTTACAAGTTCAAGCAAAGGTGCATTGAATGAAGCAGCTGTGAAGGTTTACGGCTCTATATGGACGGCTTTTCCCGAAGAAGGTGAAGAAGCACTTGAAGAAGGTGAAAAAGTTATGGTGACTCGCGTCGAAGGTGCCTGTCTTTACGTAAAGAAGGTTAAAAACCTACCACCTAGCTGGCGTCAGCCTTACTGATTCCTCAAGAAATTCACCCGATGTTCGATAAAAATTCAGCTAGAATCTACCATGAAAAATCATCAATTGAAATCGGCGCTTTGCAATCCATTTAAAAAACCCCTGCAGAAATTTAAAAAAATTAAAATCAGAAACTCAAATTTTTTGAGTGCTTTATTTTTTCAGGAATTTTGCTATTCCATCTCGACAATCCTTTGTAAATCTGGCGATCGTGTTAATTTCTGCGCCGATTTGTAAAGATGCATCAAACCCGATGCCATCCATCTGATAAAGTAGTTTTTTTGATAATTTAACTGCTGAGCGAGGAAGATCTTTGTAAACAGAAACGTATGATTTAACACTTTCGTGAAAGTTTTTATCTTCAAAAACCTTATTAACTAATCCCATCTTTTCAGCTTCTTCGGCTGAAAAATCAAAGCCTTGGGTAATCAGTTCAAAAGCTTTCTTTTCGGGAAGATTTCGTTTCAAAAGAGCCATTACCATTGCAGGAACGAAGCCGATTTTGACTTCCGGGTAGCCGAAACGAGCCGATCTCGATGCTAAAACAATATCGCAAGCTGTTGCTAAACCACATCCGCCAGCTAATGCCCTGCCGGTTACTGCTGCTATCACGGGAAGACTCAATTTCCGAATCGTCAAGAAAAGACTCATTAAATTCTCTGCATCTGCAAGATTTTCCATTATGTCTGCTTGCGTTACTTTTTGCAGGACGGAAAGATCGGCTCCAGAACAAAAATCTTTTCCTGCTCCGCGGATCACGACAGCATGAGTATCGTCCTTTTCTTCAATCTCAAGCAATGTCTTTTTTAAGGAATTCACAAGAGTTTCGTTCAAGGCATTTCTTTTCTCGGGACGATTCAGAGTTAAGAAAGCCACAGAATCATCGAATTCACATATCAATTCAGACATATTTTGCTCCTTATCAAGAGAGATGGGAAATAGGATCCGGTATTAGATTTAACTTTATGGCTTCCTCTTGGCTGATTTCTATTTCCATTCGCAGAAGCGCAGTTGAAAAGGTCTTACCTTGAGCATCGGTCATTAAGCTTAAAGTGCCACCGCCCCCTAGAGCCTGGTGAAGCAGAAAATTCAATGCTTTTAGGTTCGGCAGTTCGTATCTTTCCACTTTTCCTTTGACCATCTGCCCGAAGTGTTCTTTGACTTTTTCAGCGGTCACTTCACGCACTAAAATCGGATAGAACTCATCTTTCAAGGCTATCAAGCCTATGTTTACCGTATCGCCTTTATCACCACTACGACCATGCGCCAGTTTCAACAGTTGCACTCTCATGGGTTTTTAGAAAAGCATTTCAGGACTTCACTGAACAATTCTACAATTTTGAGAACTACAATCACAAAACTGCCGTGATTATTCTGCCAGTAAATCCTTACGTAGCCAAAGAAAATGAAAAGCCGCTATCACGAGCGAATGTTTTATATGTCCTTTTCGGATTAGCTCCGGGATTTCTTCTAGCTTTACAAGTTTGGTTATAACGGATTCGTTTTCATCGAAATTAACGTTGCCCGTTTTAGAAGCATTTAAGGCAAGAAAATGATAAATTTTGTTGTTTTGAATTGCCGGATTAGGATTTGACTCGCCTAGAAGAATCCATTTTTCAGCCGAGAATCCTGTTTCTTCGGCAAGTTCGCGTTTAGCGGCGTTTTTAGGTGTTTCGCCTTCATCAATCAGCCCGCCAGGGATTTCCAATATCACCTTTTCGACGCCGTAGCGAAATTGCTCGATTAAAACTACTTCCCGTTTATTGGTTATGGCAATTATGTTGACCCAATCGGGATTTTCGATTACGTAAACATTGATCTTTTTATCGTCATTTTTAACCGTATCTTCACGAACTTTGAAAACCTTGCAATCGGCTAGGAGACATGAATTTTCTTTCTTCCAAATTTTAAGCATTTCAGGTTAGAAGTGTAACCTGAATCGGGTGAGTTGTTCAATTTGATCGGAGTTTATTTTTGTGTTTGCTTTTGTTTGAGATTGTCAGAAATTCGGCGCTTGTGAATGTTAATTTCGTTTCTGGTCATTTTGACGGATGTTATCATAAATTTGTGAAGCTTATGGTCAAGCAAGTAGATGAAAGGGTTGTGCTTTTGAACGATGCACCTGAAAATCCTCAGGGAACCTATGTTCTCTATTGGATGCAGATGTTCAAGCGAGTCGAGTTTAATCATGCATTGAATTTTGCCATTCAAGAAGCGAACAAAAAAAAATTGCCTTTGATCGTCTATGAAGGCTTGAAATACTACTACCCATGGGCGTCCGATAGAATTCATACTTTCATTCTCGAAGGGGTCGAGGAAAAAAGAAAAGAATTTGCCAAGCGTGGCATCAAATATATTTTCTATCTTCAGAAGGATGAAAACTCTCCGAAGCAAACGGTGGTAAAACTTGCTGAAAAAGCCGCGTTGTTGGTCACAGACGATTTTCCTTGTTTCATAATCCCAAAACACAACGAAAAAATAGCCGAAAAGCTCAAAATTCCCGTTTATGCGGTTGATTCTAACGGAATTATTCCGATGTCGAAGTTTGAAAAAGAGGAATATGCTGCTTATACGATTAGACCGAAGATAAAGAAACTACTTCCTAAGTATTTGAAACCTTTCAAGGAAGAAAGAACGATTGTGCCATCGCTGAATTTGCAGGTGGATTGTCCCGATACGGAAGTAAATTCTCAAAATATCTCGAAGCTGGTTTCCGAGTGTGAGATAGACCACAGCGTTCCGCCGTCGCCGATTTATCGCGGTGGAACGGCGAATGGACGCAAACGCCTCAAAAAATTTATCGAAGAAATTTTGCCTAACTATGCTCAGACCAGAAACAAACCGGAGATAGATGGTTCAAGCCGATTAAGTGCTTACTTGCATTTTGGATTTCTTTCTCCGCTCGAAATTGCACTCGCAGTTTTAGAGTCCGATGCTCCACAAGAGTCCAAAGATGCTTATTTGGAAGAACTAATCGTTCGGCGAGAATTGTCATACAATTTCACGCGCTATAATCCAAAATACGACTCTTTGGAAGCTTTGCCCGAATGGGTTCATAAAACGATGCGGAAACATGCCAAAGACAAGCGTGAAAGAATTTATTCTCTTGAAGAGTTGGAAAATGCGGAAACTCATGATGAACTTTGGAATGCTGCGCAAAGGGAAATGCTCGTAACAGGTGAAATGCACAACTATGTCAGAATGCTGTGGGGAAAAAACGTTATTGCATGGACGTCAAGCTACGAAGAAGCATTTGACATTTTGGTTCATCTGAACAACAAGTATTGTCTCGACGGCAGAGATCCAAATTCCTATGCGGGAATTCTCTGGTGTTTTGGTAAACACGATCGCCCATGGTCGGAACGTCCTGTTTTTGGCATGATAAGATACATGAGTTCGGCAAGCACTGGCAGAAAATTCAACTCGAAAAAATATATCGAATGGACTAAAAATTTAGCAGATCACAAATTTTAAAGAGAAAAGCCAGTATTGACACTCTCATTCAATCGGAAAGGCACTTTGTTGCAAAATCATTTGCGGTCATTATTTTATCGGTAATAGGTTTTCTTAATTCGTAAAAGATTACCGGCATGACGATTTGGTTGAAAAGAGTTGAAGTCAAAATGCCACCTAAAACCACAAAGGCAAGCGGACACAGGATTCTCTTACCTGGTTTGTTCGTAGCAAGCACAAAAGGCATCGGTGAAATTCCTGCTTTGCTGTTAGCACTGTCATTACAAGGCGAGTTTTTCAAGTAAAACTAGTATGATCATTTTTCGGTCGAAACCTTTGCTCTCTAGATACAATCAGATGCAGATAAAGAACCAGCAAAGTTATTGTAGCTTGTGCTATTGTATCTCGAATTAACCACCGTGTTCGATGAAATAACCTTTTTCAGGCAACGTGATCTGAGATGAAATCCCGTCCTTGATTTCTTTGACGACCGAAACTAAATTTGTGTCCACATTCGCCGAGAACTACGTGTTTTCTTAAAACTTGCATCAAGGCTTCAGCATCTGAAAATCTTGATGCTGATTTTTGTTTTCTACCGCAAGCTTCGTTGTCATGAGTAAGTGCGAAGTTAAGTAAATATCGAATAAGCAAGAAAGAAAGCAAAAACGGACAAAATCAATGCCGAAGTTGAACATTTTATGGATCTTGTTTCTCCAATTTGACTTCTTTGGTTTCGAAAATTTCCTAGGCTTAAAGATTTCTATTTTCTAAAACTTCAGTGAATTTTTGAATTCAAAGGAATTTACGGTTTTCTTTCCTTTTCCTTCTCTCTTTCCTTATCGGGTTTTTCTTTTTCCTTCGGAGGCTTTTCCTTTTCAGGAGCTACAACCACAGGTGGGTTTTCTTTCGGTGGAGGATTTTTTCTTCTATCCTGCCCGTCTTGGGCTAAACCGAATTGTGAAGTAAACAAAACAAACATAAGTATTGTTACTATTGCGACTATTTTTCTCATAGTTTTATGACCTCGAGAGGAGTTCTTTCAAATTTGCTAAGCAAATACAATGCCGAGAATATCAATCATCTGAAGTCCGTCTAAAATCCGAAAGCTGAATCTTTTGAAGAAAGCTAATCATTAAACGTTTTCCAAACTTTTTGCACGAAAAAGTTATTTTCCTAGGTTAATCTTCAAGATTCCAATGTTGCCGTTTGAGTCAAAGACGCGTAAGGTCACTGATGTTTCAGGTGTAGTTAATTCCACTTCGAGAGCATAAGTTTCTTTTGGACTGTCAGAAATCCCATCTTCTGGATAAATTTTCTTCCAATCTCTGCCGTTGATGTTATATTCAGCGCGAACAATGTAACTTGAAGCATCTGTTGCTTCCAAAACAATCTTTGCCTTATTTTTTGTTATGGTTTTAGATAAGGTTTTCAACGTTGGTGCTGTATTGTCTATCAGAATAACTTCCGTAGTTTTTTCGGCTGTTAATGCTCTTTCTGGTGAATTTGATGGGGCATCGCTTACGACGATTTTGAAAATGTAGTTCCCGTCAGCAAGTGAAAGCCCATCAACCGTATAAAAATTTTCGTCGATGTTTTCCTTGAGTGGTTTGAAGACGGTTTCGTTAACTTCTCTGTAATAGACCGAATAAATCAGTTTATCAGAATTGCGATCTTCTGCTGTCCATTGCAAGGCAATAGCTCCGCGTTGAAAAACACGGCGAGGTGGAACGGGCTGTTGTGAGATTCCCAGGATTTGTGGATCAATACCTGCAGCTTCGAGGTTTGGGTCAACAGGCACAGGAGGATTGGGGAAAAGTGCGACGTTTGGCGGAAGCACTTGAATCGAAGTTACCTCAGGTGCGATGTTGTCGGGTAAATAGGAAACTTTAACTTCGTTCAAAGATGCATTTGCACTTCGCAAAACAGCACGCCATTGAAAAAATCTGGATTTTGGACTCTGGATACGTATTGACGTAAGACTTTCTCTGACTCCATCTGTCCACTCGCTCCAAGTTTCATCGGGTTTTTCGGTGTTACCGCTTCTTGTTTGAAGCTGAACTTCACCACCAGATCGCCACCAAATTCTTCCCCATGAAGCAACTACTTTAGCATCAAAAACTTTTGATTCATATATTCCTTCTGCAAACTTTTCTTTCGACGAAATTGCATAAACTTTGCCTTGATTGCTTGAAGTAGCTAAAATCTTGTTGCCGTCAGTTTTTAGTGTCGAGATCTGTCCTTCATCTGTTTGCGATAGCAAAATCTCTTTGCCGTTGTCGGTTACGCTGTAAACTCTGCCTTTATCGGATGTGCCGATGAGAACAGCATCATTGGTAGCAAGAATTGAGAATCCGACAACTGATCTTGAGTTCCAAATTATTTTATTTCCGCCATCAGCTTCGATTTTGTAAACGACCGATTTGCTGTCCGATAAGTCGTATTTGCTTTTCGGAGGTTTTACAATGAAAGACGTTTCTGTTGGATTTTGTTGGGTTGGGTCCTCCGTTTCTGTCGAGGAAGCCTGATCGAGCGATTGAGGCGGTTTAATTGCTTGGCTTGCTACCGATTCGCTCAATGCAAGAATGTAAAGAGAGCCATCTGGAGCGACTGATAAATCATGGATTTCACGTAACGGTGAATCAAGCAGCGCAAAAGGTTTACCATCGCGTGAAAAACGAATTACCAATCCGTTCGGATCGGTGCCCGCGTAGAGATTGCCTTCTTTATCGGTTGTCAGACAAATTACATGAGATTCTTTGGTTTTAAAAAGAATCGTTCTTTCTGGATCATCGCCAGCTTTTTTGACCACGTAAATTCTTGCTTTCTCACCAGTTGCTACTGCCAGGCTAGAATCGCTCAGAACAGCAAGCGACCAGATGTATTTTTGCTTTGGATCAAAATATACTTCAGCTTTTCCGTTTTGATCAATTTGATAGACTTTTCCGTCAGGCGAAGTTGCGGCAAAAACTTTGCCGTCTTTTCCAACAGCAATTGCTGTGACAATCAACTCTTGCAAATCAGCAAAAACGATTGCCTTTCCGCTTTTGTCAATTTTGAAAATTTTGCCTTCATTACCTGTTCCGAGATATATGTTTCCTGCCGAATCAACTGCGCTAGACCAGACATAAGGTTGATCGGTATCGAAAATTTTTTCGAGCTTCGGTGCGAGTGAAATCGTCCCATCTTCGGCTATCGCTACACCTCGCGCTTGTCCTTGAAGAACCTCTGATCTGGAATCAACCGTCCAAAAAGAAGATTCGCTTGCCGCCGCAATCCCGAAAAACACGATTGAAACCCAAGAAAATACAAAAAAAATGAGCATTTTCTTTTTCATTACCGATAATTTTCCTTTCCTATTAGATTTTGTGCACCAAAAAATTTTGTGTTCGTCGCTGTCGAAAAGCTACACATTACTGATTGCTATAGATTTCTCAGCATTCTTGCGATTTCTAGCGCATTATGCGAACCGATAAAAGACAAGTTTGCCAGAAGAATTTATCTTCATCAAGGGGCTGAATCTTTAAGACAAAAGTAAGTCGGCAGAAATAAATTCTTCAGAATTTAACCGATATACCACCACGAAAGACTCTTCCCGAAAGACTCGGTTTTGGAATCCTTTTTTCATTGTTGGGCTGGAAGTCAAAGATATTTCTGGCATCTAGTATTGCTTCAGCACGAATAGGCAATCCTAAGTTTGGAAGCGGATGCGTTACGAAAATACTAAGGCCCGGATCATAAACGGTTAATTTGTTTTGGAATGGATCAACTGAAAGAATGGTAGCTTTCGGAGAAAACCGAAATACGGCTTGAACCTTTGTTCCGTCTGTCAGATTAGCGTTTATCTGACCGAGAAAACTCTGATAGTTTGACCAGTTTTCTTGATTTCCGCTGAAAGCATAACCTGCTAAAGCACTTAAAATATTGTTCAAACGACGTGAATATACGATGCGAAGACCACGATTTTCTTGATTTTTAGCTTCTTTCATCTGGCTTTTATCGAAAAGCAAGGCGACTTCTATATTTGATTGCCGATCCAAATCTCTTTCTATGCTTACTTCAAAGCGGTTGCTGATCTGATTTGCGAAGGCGGATAACTGCGAAGATGAACTGCTGAAGATTAAAATTGCATCTTTCGTTGATGAACTTCGCTTTAGTGGGTTAAATCCAGAAGCAACTGGTGCAAACGAAGACTTTATTCGAGTTGTCGGATTTAAGTCAATTTTTACACCTACTTTGGGATTGACGAATCTTTTTCTACCTACTTGCTTTGAGTAGTTCAAACCTAAAACAACTAAAAGCCCTTCACGCGCCTTCCATTCATTGAAAAATTCGAGCGAAGCTTGAACGAAAGAATCGTGTGGCATAATGTTTAAGTCGTTTAATCTGACAAGAGAAGAATTGACATAAAAATTATTATTGCGATTGAATCTATACTTCAGACATGCTTGAAACTTTTGTTGTGGGAAAGATATTGAATCAATTCGCCCAATTATGAACAAATCAGCCTTTTCCGAGAGCTGTTGAAAGTGCGCGAATGCTACTGATGGCTTACTCGAATTGTAGTACTCAATGGCTGTTTGGGCGTCTTTCCCGTCGGATGCTTCTAAATTTTCTTTTTCGGTTAAGCTTTCGCTCTCGACAAAAATTTCGTCTTGTTGTATGCTCCAAAGACTTTTATCAGCTTCAGAGTTTTGATATATTGAACGACCTAGTTTTGAAGCTCGGATAACATATTTTGGTGTGTTTCTTTCTGGACTTTTTTCGGGCAAAGTTTTACCAGAGCCGACACGCTCTAATCTGAATCCGTATGAAAATTCACCAGAACGGTTGATCTGAACCGACTCCACAGTTTCAGAACTGTATCCATCGGCAGTTGCCGAAATTTTATAAATGCCGGGAAAAACTTTTGTTGAAAAATTCCCGTCCGAATCGGTGTAAATTTGTTTTAGAAGTTTCGAGGTGCTCGTGCGGAAGATGGATACTATTGCGCCAACTATCGGCTTTCCAGATTCGTCCATGACAATTCCCTTGATAGTCCCTAATTTACTTTTGTTTTGAGTATTAGCTGAAGCTGAATTTGCTGAAAATACAAGCAAAAGAGCGAGCAAAATAAAAGCTCTTATAAAAAATCCCTCTCGATCCATTTGGTTCATCTTTGCCGTAAATACACCTCGTTTTCTTTCTGTATTCTGGGAGTCTGTTGATATTTTCACCTTGCAATCTCAATATGTCAAGCAAAGTTCTTTTGGTTTTGCATGCGTTTCTACAAACCAAAATTTCTTTGTTTAAATTTAGATGCCTTTAATTGATTTTTCGGTTTTTCGCATCATGAGTTCTTTTCAGATTATTACAATTTTTTATTTAGCAACACAGATTTGTTTTTAATTTTTGATTTTAATTTTTGAATCGCCGAACTTGACAAGATGAATCGCTCAATTAAAATTAGAAACTGGGTTTGTTATTTGAATAATGTTTTTTGATTTGCGCGGAGACGTGGCTGAGTGGCTGAAAGCGGCGGTTTGCTAAACCGTTAGGGGTCAAAAGCCCCTCACAGGTTCGAATCCTGTCGTCTCCGCCATTTTTTTTTCTAAGCCACTGAAAGTTTTTATTCTTTCTTGTTTAATATCGTGTTTGCCTGCTGGATTCTAGCCAACTTTCCTTTTTTCTTCTGATCCTTAAAACAAATTTAGGTTGAAAACCAGATTTTTATTAGGAATAAGACTTCTTCGAGTCTGATAACGCTACGTGTATAGTTTTCTGTTTTTGAGGATGAAAAATTTTCTTTTTTTGATAACAAATTTAGGTTTGAAAAAGCTGATGTTTGGGATATGCTTTTCAAAGAGTTGTTGCTATGAGAAAGTGTTTCGTGGGTTTTGTTTTACTGTTTTTCTTTGCAACTTTGGTTTTTGCTCAAGAAAAGTTGTTTGTTGAGGGAGAGCTACTTGTAAAAATCAAAGAAGGTGTTTCGTTTTCCAGGGTAGAATCATTGAATAATCGCTTAGGAGCGGAGTTTTTGGAAGATTTCGGCGATTTGAGATGGATAAGAATAAAACTTCCTTCTGGGATTTCGGTTGAAGAAGCCGTCAAAGAGTATAGTCAGTTTCCTGAAGTCGAGGCAGCTCAACCGAATTTTTATTATCGCTTGCAGGTTATACCGAATGATCCCAGTTTTGGAAGCCTTTGGGGGATGACGAAAATATCTGCGCCATCAGCTTGGGATTTGACGACTGGTAGTTCTACGGTTGTGGTTGCCAACATTGACACCGGCATTCGATACACTCATGAGGATCTTGTGGCAAACATCTGGACTAATCCAGGTGAAATTCCGAATAACGGTATTGACGACGACAACAATGGTTTTGTTGATGATTACTACGGATATGATTTCAGATATAACGATCCGGATCCAATGGATGAAAACGGCCATGGCACGCATACGGCAGGCACAATCGGTGCTGTCGGAAATAACGCTTTGGGCGTTGTTGGAGTAAATTGGAACGTCAAGATAATGGCAATAAAAATCTACAGTGCTGCGGCAAATGATACAACTTCCGCTATGCTCATAAATGCCTACAATTATGTTCGGATGATGAAAAATCGAGGTGTGAACATTCGGGTCACCAACAATTCTTATGGTGATTGTCCGGAAGCCTGCGGATATGATCAAGCAACAAAAGACGCACTTGATGCACTGGGGGACGTTGGTGTTTTGAACGTCTTTGCTGCAGGCAATAACGGAAGAAACATTGACACTCAACCCTTCTATCCTGCGAGTTACGATTCTCCGCACATTTTAGCAGTGGCATCTTCAACTTCAACAGATGCAAGGTCTAGTTTCTCAAATTACGGTGCTCAAAGTGTTGATTTGGCTGCACCTGGTTCTGGAATTTTAAGCACTTATTACAGCTCGAATTCTAGCTATATCACTTTAAGCGGAACGTCTATGGCAACTCCGCATGTTGCGGGAGCAGCAGCGCTCCTTTCAGCCTATAATCCAAATCTTTCAGCCGCTTCACTCAAGGCAACCTTGATGAATACCGTTGACGTTTTGCCAAGCTGGACAGGTCTTGTCAAATCGAACGGAAGATTGAATGTCGACAGAGCCCTAAGAAATCAAACGATTTGTAATTTTACTCTTTCACAAGAAACAATAGACGTTCCTACGAAAGGCGGTGTTTTTACAATTTCGGTAACCGTTCCACAAAACTGCGACTATCAGGTGAAAAGCAATGTAGGTTGGATAAATGTTTTAGGCGATAAGGTTCTAAGCGGGAATGGGAGCGTTACTATTAGAGTTCGTGTCAATTCTACAATTTCAAGAACCGGCACTGTGAGAATAGCCGATAAAATCTTAACAGTTAGACAAAGAAGAAGCTAGATATTCTTTTGAAATTGATCGAAGAAAATTGACTTTTTCCTTGCTTGTGACATCAAAGACTTTGGAGCTTTCCTTAAAAAGTTTGCAATCTAAGCACTTTTGTTATTAAATAAAAAATTATCGTTTCAGCGAAATTGAAAAAGGAAGGGAAAAACCTATGAATCGTTTTGCTAAGTTTTTGTTTTTGTTGCTTTGTTTTGCTGTTTCAGTGTTTTCAGTTCACACACAGGTGAGCTTGCGTAAAGCATTGGATTACGATAACGACAACAGAGCAGATTTTGCTGTGTTTCGTCCAAGCAACAACACCTGGTATATCTTGAAAAGTGGAGGTAGCGGTTTCATTGCGCAGCAGTTTGGTTTGGCAACTACAGATTATATTGTTCCTGGTGATTACGACGGTGACGGGAAATCTGATTTAGCCGTTTGGCGTGATGAAAACGGAGTTTGGTATAGAATAAACAGTTCAAATAATGCTTTTGTTGTCGTTCAATTCGGAGCAAGTGGGGACGAGCCGATAGCAAGAGACTATGACGGCGATGGCAAAACGGATTTGGCAGTAGTTCGTCGTTCAGGTGGTTCAATGATTTGGTATATCTTGAGGAGTTCTGACGGTAGCCTTGTTGCCACACAATTTGGATTGAGTACTGATTTTACTGCTCCTGGCGATTATGATGGTGACGGGAAGTTCGATTTGGCAGTGCAACGTCCAGGTTCAGGGGGAAATCAACAAGCAGCCTTCTATATCTTGAACAGTAGCAACGGAAATCTTCAGGTAGTCAGTTTCGGTCTAAACAATGATTTGGTGGTTCCGGGCGATTATGATGGGGATGGAAAAACCGATATTGCAATAGTTCGTGAAGGAAGCACTTCAACTTCAAATCTATTTTGGTATATTTTGCGAAGCTCTAACGGAACACTTCTTTCTTACGCTTTTGGAGTAACAGGCACCGATTTATTGGCCCAAGGCGATTATGACGGTGACGGAAAAACAGATGTTGCTGTTTGGAGAGATACAAACGGCACTTTCTATGTGCTTGGAAGCCAAACTGGCAATTTAATAGTCCAGCAATGGGGAACACAAAATGATTTTCCTGTTGCCAGCTACGATACACACTGAGACTCAAAAAACTCAAGCTACCGGATTTTCAGCAGGCAAACGGGTTGAAGCTTAGAGCTTCAATCTATTTTTTTCTAAAAATGCAGAGGATTGTAGAAACCATCAGGCAGGAATTTCCAAGGAGGAAAATTGTTATTGTCGGTGATCTAATTGCCGATCAATTTTTGCATGGGACGATTGATCGAGTATCCAGGGAAGCTCCTGTTTTTATTCTTCGTCATGAAAACACAACAACGTTAGCTGGTGGCGCAGCTAATGCTGCTGTTAATGTGGCAAGTCTTGGTGGAAAGGTCTCAGTAGTCGGTTTGGTCGGAAAAGATAAAAACGGAGAAGAGTTAATTGAATGTCTTGAGAGGTCGGGTGTTGATTGTTCCGGGGTTTTAGCTTTAGATGATTTTCAAACCACCACTAAAATTCGTATTTTAGCTGGTCGGCAATATGGGGCTCGTCAGCAAGTTCTAAGAATTGACTACGAAAATGATCAAATCCCCGATGAAGACGAGATTCAGCAAAACTTAATAGAAAATTTTTTGAAAGTCTCGCCAAAAGTAGATGCAGTAGTTATATCGGACTACAATTACGGGGTTGCTTCTGTGAAACTAATAGAAACAATTAGAGAGTTTGCGCTACAGAAAAAAATCCCGCTTCTGGCTGATTCTAGGCATAGGCTTAAAGAATTCATTGGTGTTACTTCGGCAACACCTAATCAAGAAGAGGTGGAAGAATTAGTCGGTAGGAAATTGGGTAATGAAGATGAACTTGTTTCTCATTGTGTTCGTCTTTGTGAAATGTTAAATATGCAGGCTCTGTTGGTAACTCGCGGTAACAAGGGAATGCTTTTGATCGAAGGAGGAAAAACACCGCTTTTTTTGGAGGCTATCGGATCGAAAGAACCAGTTGATGTGACAGGTGCTGGAGATACGGTTATAGCTGCGTATGCGCTTTCGTTGGCTTCTGGTTTAGATTTTCCTCAGTCTGCTTTCGTATCGAATCATGCTGGCGGAATAGTAGTAATGAAGAAAGGAACAGCTTGCGTTAGTGCTGAAGAATTGATCGAGTCTTTGTTAAAACAAGGATCAAAGGAAGAAAGCAAAAAAGCTGCGGATTGATTGAAGGCAAACTTTCTGAAGTAAAGGCATGAAAGAGAAAAACTACCTTGCTCCGATTCTAGATCGTGTTAAGCTGGTTAAAGAAATATCGATCAGGAAACAAGCTGGCAAAATTATAGTTTTAGCCAATGGATGTTTCGATTTGTTTCACGTAGGTCATGTTCGTTATCTAATCGGTGCTAAAGAGCTTGGGGATATTTTAGTTGTTGGAATAAATTCAGATGAGCAGGTTAGAAGGTTAAAGGGTAAGGGAAGACCTTTAATTCCTGAACATGAAAGAGCCGAAATAGTTGCATCTTTGCGATGTGTTGATTATGTGACCATTTTTAATGAACCAACGGTTGAGGAATTGATAAGAGCAATTCGTCCTGATTTCCATGCCAAAGGAACAGATTATTCTGTAGAAACCGTTCCTGAACGAGAGATTATCAAAGAATGCGGAGGCAAAGTGGCAATCGTCGGCGATCCCAAAAATCATTCTTCTTCTGATTTGATCAGACTTTTGAAAACACCGAAATAGATTTTGCAGAAAATAGAGGTTTGCGGGAGATAGATTTTGGCAAGAAGATTTAGAAGATCTGGGCTTGCATCGGAAGACAGCTTTTTGTAAGATCTTATTTGCAACTCTTTAAGCCGGTGTAGCTCAGTTGGTAGAGCAACTGACTTGTAATCAGTAGGTCGGGGGTTCAAGTCCCTTCACCGGCTTTTTGATTTTAGGACTTCGGATAATTTTAAGCATTTCTTGGAAAACTTCCTCTAAGCCCATTTCGCTTGTGTCAATAACTATTGAATCTTTAGTCACTCTCAAGGGGGAATCTGTGCGGGAAGAATCTCTTAAATCTCTTTCTTTAATTTCGGCCAAGGTCTGTTCATAGGTGGTTTTTTCGCCTCTTTTAAGGTTTTCTTCGTAGCGTCTTCTGGCCCGTGTTTCTGGTTTAGCAGTTAAAAAGAATTTGAAATCTGCATCGGGAAAGACCACACTACCGATGTCACGGCCGTCTAAGATACATCCTTTTTCGGCATTTTTTCCTATTTCTCTTTGTTTCTCGACCAAAATGCTTCGAATTTCTGGAATTGTTGATATGAAGGACGCGGCATGTGAAACCTCACTGCTTCTGATTTCATCAGTTACATCGGCTTCGTTAAGGAAAATGCGTGGTTCAGACTGCTCCGCCGAGGGACTTTCAAATCTGATAGAGGAATTTTTTGTTATCTCGACCACTTTCTTCTTATCATCCAAACTAATTCCAGCTTTCAAAACAGCAAGCCCGGCGGCGCGATACATCGCCCCTGTGTCAAGATAGAATAAGCCCAACTCTTTAGCAAGCATTTTTCCTAAAGTTGATTTTCCAGCACCTGAAGGACCGTCAATTGCTATTATCATGGTCAGTTTTCGTATCGTTCGCAGAAATTTCAGATTCCGATTCCCACATTCAAGAGATTACAAAAGCTCGTGGTTATCACAAAAAGCTCATTGTATTCCAGGTGAAACCTGAAATGCTAATCAAAAGGAATGAAAAATTTTGCGATGAACGTTGAGCTTGTGAAAACTCGGGATTTATGTAAAAAGAATTTGAAGGCTTTTACAAGCCTTCAAAACCGTTGAACATAAAATTTTTGAAGCTTGTGAAAAACCAAAGCAGTTAAGGATCAAAAGTCTTCTCAGCACTCATCTTTCGGGTGTAGGAGAGGGCAAGGGTTCAGGGGAGCGACGCTTTAATTGCGGAGGTTCGTCCTTTATTGGTTGATCTGAACCTCTTGTTTGAGTATCCGTATCTGCTGGCTGACGACGTTTCAACGTCGGTCTTGAGTCTTCTTCGGTGCTGTCAGTAGAAATCTTCGATGCGATATTCGTCATTCTCATTAGGCGCTGTTTGACCCGCTGAAATTCCGAAGTATTGACAATGTATTCTTGTTTTTCTGGGAACCTAGCGATTAAAGCTAAAACTTTGTCGCGCCTTTCTATTGAAGGCGGATGAGTTGAAAAAAGTCGTTTTAGAGCACTTGGTTTCTTGCGGTTTAGTGATGCTAGCTTTTCGAACATTGTAGCCATGGCTGTAGGATCATATCCGGCAGCATACAGATACTGCACGCCAAGCATATCAGCTTCTTCTTCGGCACTTCTAGAAAAATGCAAATAAGCCAATCCTTCCCCTAAACCACCAACATTTTGCAGGATTGTAGAGGTTATGCTACCACCGAAAATGATTCCCGCCAAGATAGCCATACCGAGAAATCGGCCTTTGCCGTAGTTTTCCATAGCATGACGCGCAGCAACATGAGCGATTTCATGAGCCATGACACTTGCTAGTTCAGCTTCATTATCCGTTGCGAGTATCAAGCCTGTGTTCACGTAAAAATAGCCCCCTGGCAACGCAAATGCATTGACTTCATCGCTTTCTATAACTTTTATCGTGAAAGGTATTTTAGCGTCTGAATGCAGAACTATGTTCTGTCCAACACGATTGATGTATTCGCTGATTACCGGATCATCAACGATTTTTACATATCTTTCAACCTCCATCGCCAACTGTCTTCCAAGCTCAATTTCCTTTTCTTGGGAACCACCTAGCCATCCGAAGAAACTATCGCTTCCTTTGTTGATATTTCTTTTTCCGATCATTGAAGGGTCTTCTTTGACCGATAAAGGACGGTTGTTTTGAGTTGATTGCTTGGTTTTATTTGACTTATCTTTTTTGTTTGATTTATCGTTTTCCGACTTTTTCGGCTTTTGATTTTCTTGGGTTTCTTCTTTTTTCTTTTCTACCTCTGTTTCATTTTGCACTTGAGCAAAAACGGCAACCGAAGAAAAGCAAAAATTCGTGTAAAACGACAATAAAACCAAAAATGCTATGACTTTTCGCAAAAATTTTACTCGCATTTGGGCCTCCTTTTACTTCCAGCTTTATTCTAACCTAAACAAGATTTCATCGGCAACGCTTTTTATGATGAGTTGCCGAAACAGAAGGTTGTTAGACGAACTTTTGTCGATGTTTGGTTATTTTTCGTAAAGGACTCGATGAAAAACTTGAAAAATTTCTATAATTTTGCTCATATTTGTTTAAGCGACCCAGAAAAAACTGGTAAATTATCTTTGGAAAACTCCTCTGAGGTTAAGCTCAGCGATGAGAACAGACAAAAAGGTAAAGGATTTAGTTGAAGTTCGAGCCTATGGTGCTTTGTCGGATTATCTTTCCGATCCGGCTAAAACCTTATCAGCTTATCTTTTCACCGATGCTACTGCTGAACTGATGTCGAAGTGGCTGGATAAGGTTTCTGAAGTTTCCTTTCAAAATGGTGCAGCTAAGGCACTAGCTGGTTATCGTGGGGTTGGGAAAAGCCATTTTTTGGCAACACTCAGTGCCATACTGTCTTACCCGGATTTGAGAGCACAAATAACTGAACCTTTAGTTTTGTTGAGTGCACAGCGGTTGAAAAGAAGACGGCATCTGGTTGCGCACGTTCGTCGAGGTACTAACGAAAGTATCCTTGAAGAATTGAAAGATGCTCTCGCAATAACACTTGAAGTGGACAGGGATAGTTTGGGGGAATCGCCAGAAGAAATGCTAAAGCTTGCGGCAAGCAAAGCTGGTGATTTGCCTTTTGTAATTATAATTGACACGGCTTTAGAGAGAGTGGCGAGAGTAACTCGTAATGACGGTCCTTTTCTTGGTTTGCTGGCAGAAATAGCGAAGAACCTAAACATTTTTATTGGGCTTGCATTAGATGACGACATTGCAGGAGCTGACGGTGTAAACGTTGCAATAGCTAGAACCTATTCGATTGACTATCTAGATCAAGACCATCTTTACAGAATAATCAACACGTATGTCTTCCCGAAATACCCACAAGAAATGAATTCGCTTAGGGAAGTCTATAATTATTTTCGCAATGTTTTACCTGGTTTTCACTGGAGTGAACAGAAATTTACATGTCTTTACCCGCTTCATCCACTGATTTTAGAGATTGCTCCTTTTGTTAGACTCTACATAAAAGAGTTTGCATTGATGGGATTTGCTTCGGAAGCTGGAACGAGAATCTTAGGAAGACCTGCAAATTCTCTGATCTGCTTAGATGAGGTTTTTGATAAGGTTGAACTGTCGCTTCGTAAATCGGGTGAGTTAAAAGAGGCTTTTGAAGCTTTTGATAGAATAAATAACGAGGTCATAAACCAAATTCCTGTTATTCAGAGACTTCAAGCTAAGCTAGTTTTGAAGACGCTTTTACTTTTGTCGTTAAACGGCGAAGGAGCTACTGATGATGAAGTCAGCGCAGCTACTTTGATCTTTGATGAAGACAATCCTGGGGACTCCTCAAGACCTGTCAGAGAAATTTTGCAAAGATTTGTTGAAGCCCTGCCGGACGAGATAAATCGTATCGTGGAAAAAAGTGGTCGAATTCGTTACAGCTTCAGAGTCACCGGAAGAGATAATCTCAACCAAGCTTTGCGTGAAGCTGCGTTAGGAATTTCTTCGGATGTTATCCCGAAAATTCTACGTAGATTTGCCAGTGAGAGATTCTCTGATTGGGTTTTGCTTACAGAAAATGAGGTTTTCGATTCTGTGGATTGTAATGTCGTATGGCGAGGTGGTATAAGGCGCGGCAGAGTCATATGGGACTGGTATGAAACTTTAGGATTTGAGCCTTCGATGAGAGCAGGTTCTTATGACTGGGAAGTTATCATAATAAAACCAGAAAGAGAGGTTCCCGTTACTACTACCGAGAAAGATTCTATTCTGAGGGTTTACTGGCGTCCGGCTCAACTAAGGCCTGATGAAGTTGAAGCAATGTTGCGCTATCACGTTCTGTTGACGGATACATGGCTGCAAGAAGAATTCGGCGATCAGATAGCCATCGCCAGACATGCACTGATAACAACGGTAGGCAAGATTTGGGAAAGGATTTTCCTTGAAGAAGGGGAGTTGATAATTGACGGCGAGCCTCGCAAGTTTACTGACGCAGCAAAGAATTCCCGAAGCTTAAACATAACTTTTACCGAAATGATCACACCAGCGTTTGAAGTGCATTATCCCGAACATCCTGTTTTTGGTGACGTTCTGGGAATAAATGAGGTCTCGGCTTTGGTTAGCAGTTTCTTTGGGAACAGGCAGGTAAACTCACCCGAAACACAAGCTTTAGCAGTCAATTTTGCCGAACCTCTCGGTTTAGTTACGATGCGCGGCGATCTTTTAGTTCCTTGCTCGCAGGAAGATTTGTTGCATCTTCCCACGGTGCAGAAAATAACATCTTTTTTCAGCGAGACTAATGAAGAAGTTGTGCCACTCAAGGAAGTTTATCATCTTCTAAGACGAGAGCCTTACGGTTTAGTGCGTGAAGCAGTTCAACTGCTTTTATCTGCTTTAGTTGCAAAAAGGAGACTTGAATTTATAACTTCGCAGGGAGATCGAATAAACTGGCGTTCGTTGGATTTAAAAATTATCTGGGATGATATTGTTGGTGTAACTCGTTCTGAAGTTGTTTCTTATTCGAGTGCTGAGTTGATTGAGTGGGTTAAAACTCTAACTTCCGCCGAGGATTTCCACACTTTAGATGATCCTCAAGATAGAGAAAGAATATATGAGGCTTTAACTAGCTGGCTGAAAGATTGGAAAGCAACACGGGTGCTTGAACGCTTTGGAAAATTACCTGAAGATTCGCTTAACACAAGAGTATGGCGACTCGCAACTAATGCGAACAAAACTTTTGGTTTTGTTGCCAGCTCGATAGAAGAAGCAATTAACGACGTTATTTCCTTAGAAGAGTGTTTGCAAAGAATTGCTGATGCTTTCTCAAACTCTGAAAGAGTTTTTATCGAACGCACAAAAGATTTGGTAAAGCTAGAAGACTTTCTCAATGGAGCAGACCTTCGCAATAAAGCATGGGAATACCTTGCACTTTGTGAAATAACTCAAGACGAAACAGTAGAACAACTTCGTCGAGAACTTCTTGACGCAATGAACCAAATGACCGGAAATCCAAGTGAAGCTCTCAATAGAGAATTTGAAAAACTCTGGAATAACTTTAGAGAAAAATACGCTGAACACTTTGCCATCCGTCATGATCAGATAATGAAAAATGCAGAATTACAAGATAAAGTCGAAGAAGTTATAAGAAGTAGAGAATGGTGGGAGTTTGAGACTCTTTCGAGATTTCCGATCTTTCCGAAAAGTTACTACCGAGATGCTAAAGAATTGTATGAAATAGCAAAACAACTAAATTGCAGGATTGACGTAAGAGAAATGCTCAAAAACCATCCTGTTTGTGCTTGTTCTTTCAGGTTATCGCAGATGGAAATTTGGAAAGAACTACCGGAAAAACTTACCGAAGTTATGGAAAAAGGACGTAAAAGCTACAGAAAAATTCTAATGACTTTGAGGACAACAATTCTTGCTTTCCTAGAAAGTATGATGAAAACCGTCAAAAAGGATGATGAGAAAGAGGTTCTACTTGGATTGATAGACATTTTCAAGAGCGGTAAACCGATACCTTTGCTTTCTGCTAAAGAGATAATGCTAATTGAAAAGGCTGTTAATTCTATTCAGACTTCACCAATGTTGAAAATTGAATTTCCCGATGAAGCCGGTTACTTGTCTAGAGAAGAATGGAAGCAAAAACTCAGAGAATGGATAAATGAAATGCCGAAAGAACCTGTCTTGATAAAACTCGAATCCTCGATCTAGCACTAAATTCGTCGTGAAGATTCTAATCGTTAAACTTGGAAGTATCGGGGATGTAGTTCATACTCTGCCTTCTTTAGTCGCGATTAAGAAAAAGTTTCAAGAGGCTAGGATTTACTGGATTGTTGAAGAGAAGGCCTCTGAGATTTTGCGCGGCAATAAGCTCTTAAGCGATTTAATAGTTATCAATACGATTAAAATAAGGCGCTTCGAGGATTTTTCTTCACTACGTGGTATTTTGCAACTTCGTAGAATAAAGCCTGATGTAGCTTTGGACTTTCAAGGACTTTTGAAATCTGCTTTGATAGCGAGACTTTCTGGCGCAAAAAGAAGATACGGATTTTCAAAAAATGCCTTGCGTGAACCTGAAAGTCGTTTCTTTCTAACAGATTTGATCGAGATTCCCGATGAAAAAATCCATGTCATACAGAAAAACTTGCTTTTAGCCGAAAAAGCTTTAGGAGTTACTGCGCCGGGTGTTTTTGAGTTTCCGATTGAGACTGATCAATCTCATCAAAGAGAAGCTGAAGAGATTATCGAAAGAATTGGAGGAAACTTTGCAATTCTGAATCCAGCAGGCGGTTGGAAAACAAAACTCTGGGATGCAGAAAAGTTCGGAGCATTGGCCGATAGACTCTGGGAAGAATTTAATCTCAGGTCGGTTGTTACAACGGCAAAAAAAGAGAATTTTCTCGCCCGTCAAGTTTTGCAGGGTAGCAAAACTAAAATGGTTGTTTTGGCGAATCCTTCACTGAAAGGTTTTTATGAACTGGCGAAAAGGGCTAGAATCTACGTTGGGGGTGATACGGGACCGACGCATCTTGCAGTTGCAGCTCGAACACCTGTTGTAGGTATTTTCGGACCTACAGAATGGTGGCACAACGGTAGTTTCCGCTCTGAAGATATTTGTGTTGAAAGGACAGACATCAATTGTCGTGTAAATTGCCATCGTAGAGTTTGTGATAATTGGATTTGCATGAATATATCCGTCGAAGCCGTTTTCGAGGCTGTCAGAAAAAGATTAAAAATAGCCGAAGAGAGTCGTTTAGAATAAAAATCAAGGGATTTTAGCCTATGAAATTGAACTTAATCGTCAAACTGGCTTTTCTGTTCGTTTCTTTCATTGTTTATTCGGAATCGGTTTTTCTACAGTCTGCTCAACCGATGCAAGAAATTCCGCCTGCTGGCGAAACTTTGCTTTACGAAGTAAATTTTAGCAGAGCCATTCTTCGTGGGGTTGGCATCGGTATTTTGTCTTTCTCTGTTAGCAAGTCGGCAGATAATAAATCCTACGAGATCAGATTTGAAGGGCGATCTAAGGGCATATTAGTCAGTCTCTTTGGAAAAAAGATATTACAAGTTTTTCGTTCCGTTGTTGATGCAGAAAAGTTTAGAGTTCTGAAGACCATAAAACGTGACGAGCAAGGTAGCAGAATCAGAGATTCTGAGGCCATTTTTGATTATGATCAGATGAAGGTTGTTTTTACGGAAACCGATCCGACAGATCCTTTGAAGCCGCCGCGTCGCATTTCTTCCGAAATAGTTGAAGAAACCCAAGATTTAGTTTCTGGAGTTTACCGCTTAAGACAGTTACCTCTAGAAGTTGGAAAAACTTTTGAAGCAATTGTTAGTGACTCAGGGTTGGTTTATAAAATCCCTGTAAAAGTCACGGCGAAGGAGAAGCGAAATACCGTCTTGGGAGAAATTTGGTGTTATAGAGTCGAACCGGAAGTTTTCGGCAAAGGAAGATTCATAGAACAAGAAGGGAAAATGGTGATTTGGATTGCAGATGATGAAAGAAGAATTCCTGTTGGATCAAGGCTTGAAACTGAAATAGGCAGAATTGAGGTTAAATTAAAAAGCATTCAACTACCGGAAAAAGACACAAAGAAAACATCGGTATCCTTAACTACTGAAGTAAAAAAATGAGACAAAAGCAGTGTTTTTTTTGTGAGTTACCAGTTTATTGAAAATGAGAAGCATAAATTCCGAAGTCAAGAAGCAAGCCTAGAAGTTTGAAGCAAGTTACAAGAGTTTGGCATTTCTCAATCTCAAAGCATTCAAGATCACAGAAACCGAGCTAAAAGTCATTGCAGCAGAGGCTATCATCGGTGAAAGCAAAATTCCTAGAAAAGGAAACAGAATGCCGGCCGCAATCGGAACACTTAGAAAATTGTAAACAAACGCAAAGAACAAGTTTTGTCTAATGTTTTTCATTACTAAATAAGCCAAGCGATAGGCTTTCAAAATTCCTTTCAAATCACTTTTTAGAAGCGTTATACCGGCAGATTCTACAGCAATATCGCTACCTGAGGCAAAGGCAATTCCAACATCGGCTTGTGCTAGTGCTGGGGCATCGTTGACACCGTCACCGGCCATGGCTACTGTTTTCCCTCTGGCTTGTAACTGCTTAATTTTTTCGGCCTTTTGCCACGGATAAACTTCGGCGAAAACTTCGTCAATCTTCAGTTTTTTCGCAACCGATTCGGCGTTTCTTCGATTATCACCCGTCATCATGATGACCGAAATCCCTTGATGATGAAGCTGTTCAATTACCTCTGCAGCTGATTCTTTGATCTCGTCGGATATTCCCAAATAAGCAACCACCTTTTCATCAATCGAAACTTCGATAACTGTATAACTTTGGTTTTGCATTGATTCTACAGATTTGGATATGAAGGAAGGTCTTTTAACTCCTACGGATCTACCACCGATTTTTCCAAAAACTCCTTCACCGGCTATGGTGTAGAAAGACTCGACATTTTCTTCGAGTTCCAAGCCTCTCTCGGAAGCGGCTTCCAAAATCACCTTTGCCAAGGGGTGTTGACTCATTTTTTCAACAGAAGCAGCATATCGCAGAATTTCATCTTCTGAAAAATCGGAATCTTCGATGATTATTTTTCGTAACTTAGGTTTTCCTTCGGTCAAAGTGCCGGTTTTATCCGTGACGATTGTATCTACTTTTTCCAAAGCTTGCAGAGCTTCGGCTTGTTTGACCAAGATTCCTTCTTTCGCTCCTCTGCCAGTGCCGATCATTATTGACATTGGTGTTGCAAGTCCTAAAGCGCAAGGGCATGCTATTATTAAAACCGAAACTGCCGAAACGAAAGCGTATGTGAGATTGCCAAGTAATAGCCAAACTATAAAGGCGATCAGAGCTATTACAATTGCGGCGGGGACGAAATATGAAGCAACTTTATCGGCAAGATTTTGAATTGGTGCGCGCGAACGCTGGGCTTCCGAAACCATTCTGACAATGTTTGCAAGCAAAGTTTCGCTACCTACTCTTTCGGCTTTCATTATAAAAGAATATCCACCGTTTAGTGTTCCGCCGATTACTCTATCTCCGACTTTCCGATGGACGGGCATGGACTCGCCTGTTATCATTGATTCGTCAATGTAGGCTTCACCCTTCAAAATCACTCCATCAGTAGGGATCTTTTCGTTTGCTCTTACTCTTAGTTTCGTTCCTACTGACAATTCTTCTACGGGAATTTCGGCTTCCGTGCCGTCGTCAAAAATAACCAGAGCTTCTTTTGGGGTTAAATTCAAAAGTTCTTTGATTGCCGATGAAGTTTGCATTCTGGCTTTTATTTCTAGCATCTGACCGAGCAAAACCAGCGTCGTTATAACAGCCGAAGCTTCAAAGTAAATCGAGAGTTTACCGTCGTGTGAAAGAACATGAGATGAAACGATGACAGGGAAAAATGCTGTAAGAATCAAAACTACAAGGCTGTAAAGGTAAGCCGCGGCAACACCAATGCCGATTAGAGTAAACATGTTCGGGCTTAGATTCTTGATCGAGTCAAAAGCACGCACGAAAAACGGAAACCCACACCAAAAGACAACCGGCGTGGCAAGAATGAGTTGAATCCACGGGGAAAAAGAAGTAAAATCGCCTATAAACATTTCGCCCATAGCTATCAGAAAAAGCGGTGTGGTCAAAACGGCCGAAACTGCGAAACGCTTTTTCATGTCAACAAACTCAGGAGCTTCTGTTGAAAAATCAGCTACTGAAATGTATTTAGGCTCAAGTGCCATTCCGCAAATCGAGCAAAAGCCATGTCCGATTTTTGTTATTTCAGGATGCATTGGGCAAGTATATTCAACTTCCTTGAAAGATTCATGGTTTTCTGATTTTTCTGATAAAAATTTTTCAGGATTTTGGCGAAAGCGGTTATAGCATCTGGGAGCACAAAAATAGTAGGTTTCGTTGTTGTATTGAAAGGAAGCAACAGCAATTTTCGGTTGCACTTTCATTTTGCAAACCGGATCGATTTTGACTTCAATGTCTTCACTACTTTTTCTTGTAAGTTGTATCGGCTTCATTTCTGTAGAGTTTTTTGAATGATGATTTTACCTTTGAGCATTTTCATTCCACAAGTAAAATTGATGACGCCTTCTTTTTCTGTCGGGATTTCAACTATTACCGGTTCCCCAAAGGGAAGTTTTTTCCTGATTCCTAATTGCTCAAATACAACTTCCGAGCCGCATGATTTATCGCTGACTCTTACAAAGCTCAATTTAAGTGGCTTTCCTGTTTTGTATTGGATTTCCTGCGGCATGAAACCTTTTTCTGTGACGGCAACTTTGAAAGTGTCATCTGGCACCCGAATTTCCGAGGCGATTGTTGAAATTTCTTCTACAGCTTCGACTTCAACTACGAAAGGAACAGTTGTAACCTTGCCGTTTCGCTGAAATTCCATCCAAATTTTGTAAATCCCTTCTTTCGGAAATATAATTTCCGTCATGATTGCGTCTTCGTCGGTTCCCATGATTTCATCTTTAGGTGAATGACTTTGGTGATTATGATGAGCGTGCTGCTGATGTACACCTGTCCAAAAGGCATGAGAATGCGAAAATTCGTTTAAACTGCTGTTGACGGCGATAAAATGAGCAGCTTTACCTAAATAATTTTCTAAATCTCCGACGGGTTTATTGGTTTGAGGATCTATGATCTTGTATTTAAGTGTAGTTGGCCGCCCTGCGATGATTTTGCCTTCTCTCTTCATGCTCACGCGCAGGCCATCAACGAGCTTATCGAGCTTTTCATCAGGTCTCAACTCGACCTTTTCCTGCCGATCTCCTAAGACTTTCAAATCAAGAATCTTTAGGATTTCTTTTTTGATTTTTTTCGGTTTGAATTCCGCATAGAGTTTGTAATTCCCGCCGTTCGGAAAGATCATTGACAATTTCAAACTGCCATCTTTTTGCGCTTCGGGATGTAAATGATAAAATTCCGCCAAATCGTCTGAAACTACGATCAGATGCATCGGTTTTTCGTGGAAAATTTCCAAGTCCTTTACCACAAAGCCTTTATCGTCTTTGACGATAAAAGTCAGCTCGACCGGCTCCCTTGCTTTAACTTCATTAGGCATAGTTTGCATTTCAAGAGAAAATCTTTCAAAAATTTCTGTCGGGTTTTCTGCATTTTCAGAAGGATTTTCGGTGATTTTTTGACTTTGTTGACAAGCCAAAGTGAACAAAAGAAGTAAAATAACTGCAAGCTTTTTCATCGTTGGATTTCTCCTTGTTTAACAATTTTCACAAGATCGGTGATTTCATAAGTTTTAGTAATTCGGTAAGATTTTGCTTTACAGTTAGGCTAGACCAGCATTCAGTAATTTTTTAAACTCTCACAATAGGCTTGAAAATTTCGCATCATTTCTTCCAGAGAGTCTCCGCCGAATTTTTCACGCATTGCGTTTGCTAAAACTATGGCGAGCATTGCTTCACCTACAACACCAGCTGCCGGAACTGCGGTAACATCAGAACGCTCAAATGCTGCAAGCTCGGGCTCTTTTGTATCAATATCAACTGAACGAAGTGGTTTTCTAAGTGTCGAGATTGGCTTCATGTAACCACGAACACGCAACTCTTCTCCGTTTGTGATTCCGCCTTCTAGTCCGCCTGCGTGATTTGTTAAGCGCTTGAATTTACCGCTTTCGTAAACGATTTCATCATGAACCTCAGAACCGAATTTGGAGGCATTTGCGACTCCCTCACCGATTTCTACAGCTTTGACCGCATGGATTGACATGATTGCTTGTGCTATTTGTCCATCAAGTTTTTCACGCCATGAAACATGCGAACCCAGACCGATTGGGAGATTTTTAGCTACAACCTCAAAGACACCGCCGAGTGTGTCGCCAGCTTCTTTTGCACGATCAATGAGTCTAATCATTTCCTGTTCGAGTTGTTTATCGGCGCATCTAAGCGGTGAATCGTCGGGGATTGCGCATATTTCTTCCCAAGATTTCGGTGGAATTTCCTTTGTGGGCACATTTCCGATTCTGACAACGTGAGAGCGAATTTGGATGCCAAAAAATTCCAAAAGTTGTTGTGCAATCGCACCGCATGCCACGCGCGCAGCGGTTTCTCTTGCTGAAGCTCTTTCGAGAATGTTTCTGAGGTCTTTAGTTTGAAACTTCAATCCGCCTGCAAGATCGGCATGTCCAGGACGCGGTCTCTTTACCATGCGAAGTGTTTTAGGCATTTCCAAAGGCTTTTCTATTGACATTATTTGATTCCAATGGACAAAATCTCGATTTTCGATCAACATTGCAACCGGAGAACCGAGAGTCTTCCCGTGTCGAACGCCTGAAAGAATTTCAACCTTGTCGCTTTCGATTTTCATTCGTCCGCCACGTCCGTATCCTTGCTGTCTACGCCAAAGCTGATAATTGATTTTTTCAATGGAGATTTCCAAACCTGCGGGTAGGCCTTCGACTATAGCAATCAAGGCTTTGCCGTGAGATTCACCTGCTGTTATGAAATTGAACTTCATTTGACTTGGACTTTTTTGTAAATAGAATTGGCTGAAAAATCAGCAAAGACACGCTCAGCAAAACCATCAAGCTTCCCCAAATTGCTTGTGCTTTTATTTCCTCACCGAAGAAGCTACCTACAAAAATAGCGATTACAGGAGTTACAAGCGCAATTGTCATCGCCTTTGTAACTTCAATTTTACGCAATAACCAGTAATAGAGCCAAAAAGCAAGAACCGATCCTGTAATTGCCAGATATAGAATACAGATCACGGCATTTGATGTCCAACGAAAAGAAGTAGGAGCGTTTTCAAAAGCGAAACTGATAAACCATAGCGGCAGATGTCCAATGAACATTTGCCAGAAAACCAGATTTATCGGTTCAACCATTTTCATTTTTGCTTTGACCAAAACACTTGCCAGTGCTGCACTGAAAGCTCCGATAACAATTGCCGAGCTACCCCAAAACGCCATCGTTCCGCTCAAATGCAGTTGTTCCTTAAAAATCAGCATCACACCCATAACACCGAGCAGGACGGAAATTACTTTCAGTTCGTTTATCGTTTCGCCGACGAAGATCCTTGCTAAAATCATTCCGAAAATAGGAATGGTTGATTGCAGAACTGCTGCCAGTCCTGAAGGTATGTATTTTTCACCCCAAAACAATAAGCCGTAATTGAAGGAAAATTGCAAAATTCCCGTGAATGCGATCAATGAGCGAATTTTCCAACAGGGATGAAGTGTGATTTTTTTAAAGCCGATGATAAGCAAAAGGATCAGACAAGCGACGGTGAAACGCAAAGCGGCAAATCCTGCAGGTGGTAAGTCGTTAAGCCCGAGTTTAATGAAAATCCAAGTTGTTCCCCAGATGATACAAAGCGAAAGCCAGATTAGAAAAATTTTCATAACGTATGAATTTCAACAACTCATAAGTTCAAAGACACAAGTTCAAGGGCAAATTCAAGAATATAGTAAACGGAAAGTTTAGAGAAAATCGAACTTCAGGTCAGGTTAAATTGTCGAGGAAATTCTAGTTTTCAATGAGAGTATTCAGCCTATCGCGGAAAGACCAGAATTGCATCGCTTATTTTGCGTTCACCTTCTTTGTCTGAAGGACGGTTTACAACTTTGCCGTCGAGAAACATTACGGTTGAACCACCACCGTCGAGATTTATCGCATCGGTTGCGCCTATCTCAAGCAAAAATTCTGCAAGTTCTTGTAAGGTCATTCCAACGCTGTAACCAGCTTGACGCCCGTTGACAGTCACCATCAAAAATTTCCCGTCTTTCAACTTGGCGACTGCGGTGCGTGGATGCCGTGTCTCGGCGAATTCTTTTGAGCTTTTTTCGAGTTCCCATGTTACCTGAATTTGACCGTTTTTGATAAGTTGTGGAACTCCACCAACTATGTCTTCTGCTTTTGAGAAAAATTCTTGTTTTTCCTTTTCAAGCGATTCTATCTCGATTTTCAGCTTTATTTTTCTGCTACTGGAAAGCCATGGATATTGGTTTCCAGTTACCGAAATAACATAGCCATCGCAAGGAATAATGGAATTTCCTTTGCGTTCAATAACCATTCGCTTTTCTCTTACCACGATTTCGAAACCTTCTGAGCTCGTTAAAGTTGTGCGATGAAATTCCGGTGTGAACAGAATAATCTCGTTCTTTTTTCTTTCTCTGTTGATGCCCGAAATAATTGCTTTTTCTTTGCCGTTTGTTATGTAACCTGTAACCCTCAAATGCCCGAATTCTACTTCGGTTTTATCTTTTCCGTTTATTATTCCCATTGCGATGCGATCGGCATAACTCTCACTCAGAATTTTTTTATCAATTACGAGGATTCCAGCAGGATCGCCAGCGTAAATACTGCCGTCATTACGAAAAAATCCTGCGTTGATAGCGGCTATTGCTCCATGTCTTTTGGCTATTGATGAAGCTTTTTCTACACCGATTGCCGTATCGAGAGCATGAACGACGTCGAGTCTTACTTTGGTCAAGTCCAGGCGAAGTAAATTGATTCTAATCGGTGCGTCTTCCGTCCCATGCACAACCTCGGCGTATTCGATTCCATCGTGAATTTGACGAAAATCTTGTGATAGGGTGCTGAGTTGAAAGACAAACAGCAAAAGAAGCAAAACACCGAATCTTCTGGTGAGGTTTTTCATAGATTAAGAAGTTTCAAGAAAGCAGGAACTCTTCAAACTTTCTGAAGTTTATGATGATTGCCCGATATTTTCACTTAGCACCTTTACTACAAACTTCGTAAAAATTTAAGACACCGATAAAATTAGAAACCGAAATACCGAAGCTCAGGTTATCCAACTATAGAGTTTTTAGAGTTTTTTGCAGTTTTTCGGAAAGCTATACGGTTTGGGTTTTCGGTAGAGTTAAGATTTTTTCTTTACTCATCGTTTCTTTTTCCGTCATTGAGCTCAAAATCAGTTGGACGTTTTTTATTAGATCAACAGCCTGTTGTTGGTCTATCTTGCCTTCCTGTTTTTTCTCAATCAGAATGGCTAAAGCTAGTTCGCTTCGTAACTCACCAACTACACTGTTCATAAACAGAAACTCTCCCAAAACTTGTTTCAAAATCCTTAATTTTTAGTTATTAGATAAGAGATAACCCGAAGATGTTAAACTAATGTTACAAATTTGTTAATTTTTGCGATTGAAAAAACCATAAGGAACCTCGAATTTAAGTATAATGTAACCATAAACTTCCGTTTTTATTTTAAAATATTAAATTAAGCCCTCGCAGGGCTGAAGATTTTGGGTTGGAAAGGTCTGAATGTTTGAGGCGGTAGTTTATGGGTTGATTCAAGATTCAAAAATGTTTGCCGAATTTTTGTTTTATGAAGGTTAAAATCAGCGTTTCGAATCTGAATTTTTACTACGGTAAAACTCAAGCTTTGCAAGACATTTCCTTGGATATCCCTGAGAAACAAGTAACGGCATTCATTGGACCGTCTGGTTGTGGGAAGTCCACCTTTTTAAGAACGCTAAACAGGATGAACGACATAATTCCTTATGCGAGAGTAGAAGGAAAGGTTTTACTGGACGGAAAGGATATTTACGCTCCTGATACCGATGTAGTTAAGTTACGTCGGAGAGTCGGAATGATTTTTCAAAAATCAAATCCATTTCCGAAATCAATCTTTGAAAATGTCGCATACGGGATCAGGATAAACAGATTGCATAAGAACAAAACGGATTTGGGAGAAAGAGTTGAGAAGGCTTTACGTGATGCTGCTCTTTGGGATGAAGTAAAGGATCGTTTGCATGCTTCGGCTTTTGGGCTTTCCGGTGGACAGCAGCAAAGACTATGCATTGCGAGAGCTTTAGCTGTTGAGCCAGAAGTTATATTGATGGATGAACCGGCATCTGCTTTAGACCCGATAGCTACTCAGAGTATCGAAGAATTGATTTTTGAATTGAAAAAGAATTACACGATAGTCGTGGTCACACACAACATGCAACAAGCGGCGCGTATTTCCGACATAACAGCATTTTTCATGCTTGGGAAACTCATAGAGGTAAATCCAACGAAAAAGATTTTCACGAATCCAGACCAAAAATTAACCGAAGATTACATAACAGGACGATTCGGCTAAAGAAAAGATGGAAAGGAGACTTTTAGATCAACAATTAAATCTGCTGCGTGACAAAGTTCTCTTGCTTGGGGGCACAACGGAAAAAGCACTTCATAAGGCAATGCAATCGCTCATAGAGCGTGATAGCAACCTTGCAAGGCGAGTTCTCGAAGAAGACGAAATAATTGACCAAATGGAGCTTGACATTGACAGATTTTGCATTGAAATTTTGGTTCTTCATCAACCTGCAGCCCATGATTTAAGACTTGTCATTTCGGTGGCAAAGATCACGCCGATTCTAGAGCGAATAGCAGATCACGCTTCTAGCATTGCTGAGGCGGCTTTGGTCATAAACAATGAACCGCAATTAAAAAAATACATAGACTTGTCGCTGATGTCACAAGTTGCGGCTGAAATGCTTAGATGCGCACTAGATGCCTTTACATCCGAAAATGCCGTTCTTTCAAGAGAAGTTATACAGAAGGACAATATCATAGATGCTTGCTATAAGCGCATCTTTGATGAATTGATAGAAATGATGATTGAAGATCCTATGACAACGAACAGCGCAGCTAGACTGCTGTTCGTTGCCAAACATCTTGAAAGAATCGGCGATTACGTGAAAGATATATGCGAGCTTAACGTATATCTCACCGAAGCCGTGTTCATAAAACACAGCAGGGTTTTTTGAAAATTGACTGAAAAGCACTAAACTTCGACTATATCGATTTGTGCTTTTTGCAGTTTGCCGGAATAGTCAATGTAGATTGCCTTCCATTCCGAGAAAATATCAAGAACCTGAGTGCCTGCTTCGCGATGCCCATTGCCAGTAGCTTTTGTTCCCCCGAACGGTAAATGCACCTCTGCCCCAATTGTTGCAGAATTTACATAGCAAATTCCGGTGTAGAGTTCTTGAATCGCATAGAATGCTTTGTTGACATCCTGCGTGTAAATGGCGGATGAAAGCCCGTATTTCACGCCATTGACTATTTTGATCGCTTCTTCGAGTGTCGAGAAAGGTATTATTGCAGTCACGGGACCGAAAATCTCTTCTTGTTCAATTCTCATTCCTGGCTCAACATCAATAAAAACGGTCGGTTCGATGAAGTAGCCTTTCTTGTAATCACCTTTGGTTAAGCGATTGCCTCCACAAGCAAGTTTTGCTTTGTCTTCGTTCTTGCCTATCTCGATGTAGCTTAGGATTTTTTCAACTGCTTGTTCGTTTATGACGGGTCCTACATCAGTTGACGGATCAAGTCCGTTGCCGACTTTTAGATTTTTCGCTCTTTCGATAAATTTCTTGACAAATTCTTTGTAAATTTTCTTGTGAACAATCAATCTTGAAGACGCCGTGCATCTTTGTCCGCTTGTGCCGAATGCTCCCCATAACGAACCTTCAACTGCATTGTCTATGGCTGCATCGTCCATGATGATGATTGCGTTTTTACCCCCCATTTCTAAACTAACGATTTTGTTTTGTCTTGCACATTCTTCGGCAATTGAGCGTCCTGTCTCGGTCGAACCTGTGAATGAAATCAAACGGACTTTTTCATGATTGACCAATGCTTTTCCTGCTTCAGCATCTCCATTGACTAAATTAACCACACCTGGCGGGATTCCAGCTTCTTCGCAAGCCTTTACCAGATTAACAGCAGAAAGCGGAACGTCTTCGCCAGGCTTTAAGACTACCGTATTTCCACATATCAGAGCTGGCATTAATTTCCAAGAAGGAATTGCCATTGGGAAGTTGAAAGGTGTAATCAGACCGCAGATTCCGACAGGTTGCCTGACACACATTGCGGCTTTATTCGGTAACTCGGCAGGTGTAGTAAATCCGTGAAGTCTCCTGCCTTCACCAGCCGCAAAATAAGTGCAATCAATTGCTTCTTGAACATCACCACCGGCTTCTTTAATGACCTTGCCCATTTCGCGTGTCATCTGCTCGGCATAAGTTTCTTTGTTTTTACGCAGTATCTCACCTAATCGAAAAAGTATTTCTGCGCGGCGTGGTGCGGGAGTCCTTCGCCATCGGTCTGCTGCTTCAGCCGCCGCTTGAACGGCGCGACTGATATCTTCTGCATTTGATCTTGGAAATATCCCGATTACATCGCTGGTATCGGCTGGGTTGATGTTTTCAAACCAATCTCCAGAGGTTGATTCAACCCATTGCCCACCGATGTAGTTATAGTAAGTTTCAACCTTTTTTACGACTTTTTCCTTTGTCATAAGTTTTCTCCCCTTTACTGAACGGTAAACTGAACGATTCGTTTTTGAATACTTTGGGTTCTTCGATTGTAGCTTGCAACATGTAAGACTACCGGATCGCCAGGCTTGAGTTTGCTGGCAATTTCGTTGAAAGATTTAACGTCGTTAACCTGTTGGCGATTTATTCGCTGTATTAGATCGCCCGGCACTATTTCTGGCGAGCCCGAAAAGCCTATGTCACCTATGAAACTTGACGGGTCTAAACTTTTCACAAGCACACCTTTTTCACCTCCGAGATTGTAGCTTTTTGCCAAAGATGGCGTCAAATCAGCCAAAATTAGCCCAAACGGTGATGTATTGGTGGTTGTCTTTTTGGGATTTTCGTCATTGCCGAATATCTTGAGCGATGGGCGTTCACCGAGTTTTACAGTTCCGGTTCTTCTCTCTAATCGATCGCCGTTTTCGCGCAGGAAAACAAAGTTTACTTCTGTCCCCGGTTCAATCGAAGCAACTGTTTCAATTAAATCTTGGGCATCTTTGATTTCACGACCGTTGAATTCGACGATTATGTCGCCCACTTGCAAGCCACTTATGGCAGCAGGACTGTTATTTCTATCGGCAATGTTTGCTATGATCGCACCTTTTGCTTCCGGCAAACCATAAACTTTCGCAAATTCTTTTCTAACCGAATCAAGATTAACACCCAAATAGCCACGCTTGACTTTCCCGTTTCGTAAAATCTGCTGAAGAACAAAAAGTGCTTCTTTTGATGGAAGTGCAAAGCCAACACCACTGAAGTTTCCTGTTGATGTGGCTATTTGAGAATTAACGCCGATGACCTCGCCATCCATATTGACTAAAGGGCCACCTGAATTGCCGCGATTTATCGCTGCATCTGTTTGTATGAATCTTTGAAAGGGCGAAGCGAAGGGAGTTTCACGTTTTTTTTGTGAAACTATTCCTGCTGTTACGGATCTTGCAAGCCCGAAAGGGGAGCCGATTGCGAGCACCCACTCACCTATCTGGACGGAATCTGAATCTCCAAAAGTCAGCGTCGGTAAATCTCTTCCTGCATCAATCTTCAAAACGGCAAGATCGGTTTCCTCATCAACTCCGATGACTTTAGCCGTATATTCCTCACCATTTTGCAAGGTGACGCTTATGCGCATTGAGTCTTCAATAACGTGGTAGTTTGTCAAAATATATCCACTTTTTTCAACAATGAAACCACTTCCAATACCGTAGTTCGGACGCCAAGGCGTTTGTCTTTTAGGTGTGGAAGGCTCTTCGGATTCGTCTTTTGGAAAGGCTTCTTCTTTGATGCTGATTTCAGGCAGTTTATATTTTGCTCTGACACTTACAACCGCGGGTTCAACCTTTTTTATCACTTCGGCAAATGAGGATGACAGACTCTTTGGAATTTCGTTGTTAATTTTTTCAGCTTTTGTAGCGTTGTTTTTTAATGTACCGAAAAGAATTCCTGCCGAAAAAAACAAAAGAAATGTCGGAATTATCAGCCCGTATTTTTTGTTTAACCACCTTAAAAACATTTTTCGTTTCACCTCACAAACAGTGTTTTTTTGAGTATATCAAAAAAATTGTCGGTTTTCTTGCTTTTTTGGTTTATACATCCGGTGAGAATGAAGATCGAAAAACAAAACTTTCTGTGTGTTTGTTGATCGTTTTACCTGCGTTTTTTTCGACCTGCTATATCGTCAAAAAAGGAAGAGAGAAACGTTTATTACAGATGCCGCGTGGTGAAAATCTGTAAGGGCGAGTTTGTAATTGATTTTGGTCAAAGGCTATAATTTAGTTTCTGATTTCGCCGTTTAAGAGCCGTTCGAAATTTTGACTCAAGTTCTATTGAGCTTGCTTAAAGGATAAATTCCCGGTTAGAAGTAGCTTTTAGATTGAGCTTGAGAAAGCTTTGTTCTATTGTTTTTCCAGTTGCTCGCCTATTTCTTTCAGCCTTTGTATAACTTTTTCGATTAACCAATTAGGTGTTGAAGCTCCCGCAGTTACGCCGACTCTTCTAACGCCTCTTAAATCTTCCGGATTGATTTCTTCTTCTGTTTCAATCAAGAAGGTTTTTTCGCATTTTTCCTTACAAACAGCAAGCAATTTCTGACTATTAGATGAATGTTTTCCACCGATTATGTAAACAATTTCGACTTTTTCGGCTAACTCTCTTGCAGCATCCTGACGGTCGCGCGTAGCCGAACATATAGTGTTTATAACTTCAACTTCATCATCGGTTTTTGTCTTTATAGCTTCAGCTGTCTCAAAAAACGTTTGTGCTTTTATTGTTGTTTGCGAGACTACCAAAGGCTTTTTTAGCTTAGGGAGACTAGGGACTTCAGAAGCATCCCGGACGATGAATGCATGATTGGGGGCATATCCTTTGACACCTATCATTTCGGGATGTTCTGGATTCCCCACTACTACCACATGACGATCCTGAGCAGCTGCTCGCGCTGCCAGTCTTTGAACCCTGGTGACAAAGGGACAAGTAGCATCAATAACCCTTGATGCTTTCGATTTCAATTCAGCTTCTATCTGAGGTGTTACTCCGTGAGCACGTATAACGACGGTTTCCCCTTCTTGAACTTCATTCAATTCGTTTATCGCTTTCACTCCTTTACTTTCCAAACGTTTTATTTCTTGTTGATTGTGAATAAGTGGTCCAAATGTTCTCACGGTTTCACCTTCGCTTAGAGCTTTTTCAACCATTTCGACTGCCCTTTCAACACCGAAACAAAATCCGTATTCTTTCGCTAAAATAATTTCCATGATTACCTCCAGCTATTTCCATTTTAACAAAGTTGTATGTTTCCTGACCAGAATCATTTCAAATAAATCACTTGATGGTTTTTGTTTTCTAGATCAATAGTTTGATAAATCCAGTCAATGAATTCCAGACCGTAAAGATTGACAAAGAAGCTAACGTTCAGCGTTCTTTCCTGAAGATACCTGAAAGGCAAAAGTGCGTCGAATAAAGTTTCTATTTGCTTTTTGATTATCTCGTTTTTTTGAATTTGCACTCGATGAAACTTCTCTTTTAAAGCAGCAATGTGATAAATGATTTTTCTTCTTCTTTTGGCGAGGTTTTCTGCCAAGCCTACGTCAATTTTCATAAAAACTTGATCGAGCCGATTGAGTTGAATGTTGATTTCTTCTTCGACTTCAGCAAATAGCCTGGTAATGTCGGGAGATATTTGTTTTTCTACAACATCTTGCAGAACTTTTTCGATGCCTTGAAACAAATCTTCAAACCTAAGGTTGTATTTTTCAAGGAGTTTAATTTGCTTAGGAGTGATAAAAGTGAAGCTTTGACGATGAAAAATAGGAGTAACCGGACGGTTCAGAACTTGATATATTCTCTCGGCTTGTGCGAAATAGGCTATTTCGGCTGCACCACCGAAATAGCAAAGTGTTGGCAACAAATAATCTTGAACAATCGGGCGTAAAACAACACTTGGGCTTAACTGTGCAGGATTTTCCTGAGCAATTTTTATCAACTCTTCCTTAGTGAATTTTCTTTCACCGTCTTTTATTTGATATTTACCATCGGCGATTTTTCTCAAAGCATGTCTTTTGCCGTCTTCTGAGTGCCAGAAAATAGGGAAATAGTTTTCAGGTATTGGAACTTGAACATGGAAGCCTTCTTGTTCTAGAGTGTGATTTCGCAGAATCAAGGCTTTGATTATTTCATCTGCTTTTTCGATTGCACATACATAAATTGGCGATGCCAGCTCTTTGAGCTCTTCGTCCAAAGGACAAAGTAAAATCAAGCCGTATTTTCCGAATAAACGCAACATCATTTTTGCGAAGGCTTCGCCATAATAGGTGCCTTCTGTTGCCCAGCAGTCTTCTATGAGCTCTCTAAGATCTTTACTGAAATCCGTTTGTCGTAGTGACTCAAAAAGACTTTGGATGGTTTGTTTGATTGTATTGTCTAGTCTGATTTTTCCGACAGGGAAACCATCATAACAACCTGAAGGTTCATTTTTTATTTCCTTCAATCTTCCTACTTTATCTAAGACGAAAGCAGAGGCTACTTCTGCAAAATCGTGGTCTTCCGTAGCAACCCAAAATATCGGCACGGCTTTGATGCCTCTACTTTTTAAGCATTCCGTTAGTTTTATGGCGGTTAAAGCCTTGTAGATTGAATAAAGCGGTCCTGTAAAAAGACCTGCTTGTTGACCTGTTACAACTGCAACGCAATCGTTTTCCCGTAGAAGCGAGATGTTTGATAATGTTGCGCTGTTTGCTCCGCATTTCAGATTCGTTTTCTCCAAAGCATCACATAATTTTTTCCTGTCCGTTTCATAGCTCTGCAAAATTGTCGGGATATTTCCAGAAATTTCTACATGAGAAGAAACCGTCAGAGGATAGTATTGCTTTAAGCTAATAGGATTTTCTTGATACTTGATGAAGATTTTTGACTGAAAGGGAATAGAAGAAAAGGCTAGATTGGAGCGCGTATAAAATGAACCGCAGGCAACTGAAAATTTGTTTTCTAAACATTTCCTGTTCACAAGTAACTTGAAAACTTAATTATAGATTTCGGAGTAAGAAGTATCCAAGTCTCATTTTTTTGAAAAAGCTACCGTAACCTTTTTCTAGGTGTTTCGTTGTAAACTTCTTTCCATTCCCGAAAGAGCAGGCTTTCTCGATATACTCTCGTAAAATTTACTACACTTTTCCGCCGACTTACACCTAACAAAGGCCGTTAGCCTGTTAGGATGCGATGCCTTCCAGACCGATAAATATCCTGGACTTAGCCAACCCGCTATTCTACGAGCTCTTTATAAGCTTGTGTTTCTCTTTTACGGACTTTTGGTTAAGTCTTTGGTTATAGGGTGTTTCTCGATGGTTGCTTGCTTGTAAAAGCTTAAAGTTTTTAGCTTTTCCTAGCCTGAAAGAATTAGCATATTTTCAAAGCGTCTGTAAGTTTGAAGTGCATCCAATATCTGTAACACAAGGTCGCTATCTCTAAGTTGCCATTTTGAAGTAAGAAATGTTAGATTGCAGTAGCAAATGCTTAGCCTATTTGGAGCCTGTTGTTTCAGGTCTATGATTAAGTGTTATTCTGTAAATACCAGATGAGTGGGTTCCGATCAAGATTTGGTCTGGTGATGAAGGATTAAAAATCATAGACCAATATCGTCCGCTTGGGAAATTGACTTGATTTTCAATTTTTTTCCAAGTCATACCTGCATTTCTTGAAATGTAAATCCCACCAGCTCCTTCCATAGCACTGGCAACGATGACCTCATCGGGATTACTTGGATTAAAAACGATGCTTCTGTAATCCCCCAGTGGGAGATTCCCACCTCTTCTAGTCCACGTTTTACCGCCATCACGAGAAAGGTACAGAGTTTGACGAGTTCCTATGTAGATGTATTCTGTCTTAGCAGGATTCTGTGTGATACTACTTACCGGAACGTTTTGAGGAATGTCTTTAATCTGTTCCCAAGTTTCTCCATGATCACGAGATACAAAAGCACCTAAAGTTGCTGTTCCTATCCAGATTGTTTGTGGAGTGTTTTCAGTAGCATAAATTACGAGTACTTTATCACTAATACCTTTGCCTAGATAGACTTTTTCCCATCCTGCATTGATGTTTTGAGTTCGGAAAAGACCTGCATCTGTTCCAGCCCATAGCTCTTCTTTACCGTTTCTTTCTAGTTTCACAAGTGCGTTAACTTGATCGGTCAATTTTGCAACTTTGATGATAGAGACCTCAGTTTTGCCAGTTTTTCTGGTTTCCTGTTTTGAAGTCTTACTTTTTGATCTTCTAGGTGGTGCTTTTTGCTGCTTTGAAGTTTCGGGAACTATTTCAGACCAAGAATTGCCTCTATCCATAGACCTGAAAATCCCTACATTTGTTCCAAGATAAATGAGGTTAGGATTTAGTCTGCTTTGCACCAAAGTACGAGGTTCTATACGATTTTCTGCTAGTCCCTTCATCGAAGGCTTCCAGCTGAGGCCACCGTCGTTGCTGACGAATAGGTAACCACCACTGGTTGCTGTGTTTCTGGTAGTTGCATAAAGCCTGTTTGGATTTTCTACGTCAGGAATTATGGAAAGTACAAAGCGACTTGTGAAGTTGCTGTTAGTTGGTTGAAAATTTTTGCCACCATCGTTTGAAACTAGAATGCCGTAGTTATTGGTAGCTATGTAGATTCTATTGGGTTTGTCTTTATGGATGGCAATTGAATTGACCTCTAAGCTTCTAGAGGTAGTCATTTTCCAGGTTTTTCCACCTGTATCTGTCATCCAGAAGCCTTCGGTTGTTGCGGCATAATATGATTGGGGGTTTGCCGGATTGATTTTTATATCTCGTGTTCGGCGTGAAGTTGAGGGGATACCTTGAATCTTTTTCCATGTTTCACCTTTGTCGAAGGATTCGTAAATGCCACTGCAGGCTGAAGCTATTACGTGAGAAGGATTTGTTTGATCAATCTCAATTGCAAAAACATCAGAGTCATCAATCATACCTTTTTTGATTAATCTCCAAGTTTGACCTCCGTCGGTTGTTTTATAGGGGCGCCATGTTGTGCCTGCATAAATGATATTTGTATCCGTTGGATCAATAGCCAGCGAGTTAATGTTAGCAGGTGCAGTTGGTGAATCTATCTTTTTGAAGCTTTCGCCTCTGTCCCTTGAAATAAACACACCATTGACGGAACCGACGATTATGATGTTTGGATCGAGTGTTGATTGAGTCATTGCGTGTATAGCTTCTTTTTTCAAATCTTCCGATCTTTTCCATGTTTTCCCGCCATCGGTGGACTTAAAGAATCCGCCTGGTTCTTTATGTCTGTGTCCGGAAGCATATATGATGTTTGAATTTTCAACGTCCACCCACAAGTCATCGAGAATCAAGAGTGGGATACCGAAGTTCACAAGGAATTCCCATGTTTTGCCACCGTCGGCAGAAGTATAGACTTGTCCGTCCAAAGTGCTTATGTACAGCCTATCGGGGTTGCGCGGGTCAACGGCAACTGAACGAACGTCTCCACCTTCAGGTCCAACTACTGTTAAGGACTTAAAAAGCTGGTTTTCGCCGTCTACGTTAAATGCTTGTGAAAAGTCTGCAAAAGTCAAGTTAATTAAAATGACCAATGCTATTGCCTTTTTCATACTTCCTCCTCTAAGAATCTTTGTAAACTCTGACGCCCTAAAAATCATTCTTCTGTTGTTTCAAAAAATAGACTTGTTTTTGAACGTATTTTTTGCAGATTTTAGCAAAAGACCGAAGAAAATAATAATGAAGAGATGATTAGAAAGTAAAAGGAGCGGCTTCGGGAAACCGCTCCTTTTTTGTCTTTTCAGAGCTTCGCTTCAAGAAAGCTCATCTTGTAATTTCGTTTACCGAACGTCCCGCAGGTATGACGTAGAATTTAGTATAAACGCTTGGAGCAGATGTATCACCACGGACTATAGTGATACGGGTTGCGTCAAATTTGCGGAACCTAATGTGGTTTCTGATTAAAGCTTCACGCCTATCGGCATCTTTCTTCGGTCCGTCAATTACAATGTAACCCGTTGCCGTTGGATCGTTGCGAAGTGCCACGAAGAAGTTGTCGAGTCTGCCTCTGACGTCGTCATTCGGAGCCACTCCGAATTCATCGAATGGACTAATACCGGGTTTTTCTGTGACCGAGCCAATTTCTTGAGCAGTATTCGGACAGTCAGGGCACAAACCACCGATTTCAACTCTAGCTACTATGTCCGTTTTTTCCAAGCCTTCAGTGCTAACTCTTATGACTGGTGTTCCTTGTCCTTCTATTATTCTGCCTTGCGAGACCGTCCAGTTATAGGTGATATTTTCTTGAGTGCCACCAATGACGTTAGCGGTGAAGGTCAAAATTTCACCCGGTCTGACTACACCACCACCGCTGACGGTGATTGAAGAAGGACATTCACAAATTCTTTCACAAACGCACTCTTTGACTTCGATTATTCTTGTTTGGGTTTTTCCGCATATACCGCATCCGTCGTCAACACCGACGGTAATGGTGTATGTTCCTGGTCTGACACCGCTTAAATCCCAAGTGACATTTGCACCTGAGCCGACAATTCGTCCTCCGGAAACAGTGTAATTATAGGTTAAGACGGCATTTTCTGGATCGACTGCTGTTGTTCTAATTTGGACTGTTTGATCGCCACAATCTTGTCCTAAAGCCGGACGGAATCCAGGTGGACAGGGTAGATTGACAACGGTTTTGCTTAGTTCAACAGCAGTTACGTCAGCTGGTTTGTCTAATACCTGAGGAACTTCACGTTTATTACGACGCCCTATGGTTCCTTGTATGATGAACCCATGGGCATCGTTCGAAGGCTCGAAGCCAGGTATTGTGCCTCTGAATGTAAAGGTTTGAGGTGCTGTCCGGCCGGCTACGTTAACAGTGAAAGCCGAAACTGTATCACGAATGAAACCCGCATCTTGTTGATTGAAATGATAACGGTAGGCAGCTCCGATGCTAAGCCAACGAGTGGGATATATTCTCAAACCTGCTATGCCATCTATCGGGTCATTTTCAAAAGCATTAGGTGTTCTTCCGCCTACATATTGCAGTGCGCGGAATTCCAGAATGGGTTGGAAGTAACGGTTCACCGGGAAGTCAACACCTATTGCAGCTATCAATTCGTCCGGACGGTCTAACATCGTAAATTTGCCGGGGAAATTCCCTTTGACACTGCTGTTGAAGTTATAGCCAATGTTAGCAGAGACGTTTAACCACCTTCTCAGACGAACATCGCCAAACAGAACTAATCCTATATCGCCTCTATTGCCTCCAGGACTTGCTCCTCTTTGAAGTTGGTTAAATCCACCAAAATCAGTTGCTCTATCGGCGTAGAAGCGATAGTAGCCGATAATCCCAATTCCATAGGGGCTGTCTACGTTTGTGAATCGCCATTTTGCACCAACACTGAAGGTGCTAAAGGCCGATTCGCCGTAGGTTCTGTTGATGAAAGGTGCATCAGGCAGGTAAGAAGGTGAATTGGTGAATGCAACAGGAGCTTGAGTAAAGTTAGTACAAGGGGTTCCAGGAGGAGCAATACATGTAGTACTTAAAACTATTCCTGGTAAAATTCCGCCAACTGGAGCACCAACCCCAGGGAATAAATCGGCTCCGTTGCCGCTACCTGGTCTTGGAGGTCCTAAAGTTGGAAAGGTTCCTGCGGGAAAACCGAAAATAGGTCCTGGCGGGAAGAAAGGAGGTTGAAAACCAAAACTTCCGGCCGATCCACCTGTGTAAGGGAACTGCACAAAAGGTTGGTTTCCTTGCGGGCGGAAGATGCCTTGATTCGGAAATTGCGATGTTCCTGATCCTTGTGGAGCTAGGATGATTGCCGGAGGGCTTACAAAAACACCCCCGATCTTTACTTGCGAATTAGGTAGATAAAAACCAGATAAGTTTCTTGGGGAGTTTATTTTTACTCCACGGTATGCGTCTGTATTGAAGAAGAATTCAAGATAGTCGGTTAGACCTATCTGAAAGCTTACGGGAACTTCTGTAAAGTCTGCGTTTCCCGGATCACGGTCAAAATTGCTGTATGCTGTGCTGAAAGTGTATTCGCCTTGTCTTAAGGTTTGTCCATCGTAGACCGTAAAAAGTCCTGTTGGGCCGCCAACTGGTCCACCTGTACCAACGGTTGGAGCAGTGTTGCGGGGATCATCGGCAGACCTTGGCTTTTGAGCAAGCACTGTCAAGGACATTGCCAAAATTAATAAACAAAATCCTAAAGTATTTCTCATGAGTCTCATCAAATTCCTCCGCCAAAAATTTGTAGAATATCAATTCTGAAATTATAACTTTCGACTGCAAAGTTTGAAAAAAGCCGAAGAACTTTGCATGCAAATTCTTGATGCATTTTATAAAGCAAAAAATCAAAAGTCAAATACAATTAGCGCTTGTTTGTAAAACAATATCGCAAATTTAGACGAAAATCAAGAACTTTTTCGAGGGTTAGGTTTTTCTGGAAAAGTTTTAAGCGTAGATACCGCGCATTTTCGTAACGTATGCAACGCGGTCTATAGCTAGCATATATGCCGCGGTTCTGGTATCGACTTTGTGTTTTTCGGCATATTGACAAAGCTCGTTGAAACTCGCAACCATCTTATCTTTTAATCTTTCATTGACTTCGTTTTCTCTCCAGAAATACCCCATACGATCTTGGACCCACTCGAAATAGGAAACCGTAACACCACCGGCATTTGCCAGTATGTCAGGAATGATAAAAACACCTTTTTCGTACAGAACTTTGTCGGCTTTCGGAGTAGTCGGCCCATTTGCACCTTCTGCTAGAATTTTACAATTAACTCTGTGGGCGTTTTGCGAAGTTATCTGATTTTCGGTGGCGCACGGAGCTAAAACGTCACATTCTAGCTCCAGAAGTTCTTGATTGGTGATATGATCGGCTTCCGGATAGCCTTCAAATGTTTTGTTTGCCCTTTGATATTCCAATGCCTTCGGAATATCCAAACCGTTAGAATTGTAAATTCCGCCGTTAATATCGGAAATAGCAATTACTTTGTATCCTCTTTGGTGCATCAGTAATGCACCAATCCCGCCGACATTTCCTGCACCTTGAACTACAACTGTCGTTTTTTCTGGGGTCAGATTGAAACGCTTGATTGCTTCGTCTATGCAAAACATCAAGCCTCGTCCCGTAGCCTCTCTTCTACCTAAAGAACCGCCTAACGCAACAGGTTTTCCAGTGACAATTGCTGTTACAGTATGCCTTGCATGCATCGAGTAGGTATCCATTATCCAAGCCATTATCTGCTCATCGGTATTCATATCAGGAGCGGGAACATCTCTTTCGGGACCGATGAAATCTATCAATTCAGCTGCATATCTTCGTGTCAAGCGTTCCAATTCACCTTCGGACATTTGTTTTGGATCACAAACTATTCCGCCCTTTGCACCGCCAAAAGGCACGTTTACTACGGCGCATTTCCAAGTCATCCACGCCGCAAGAGCCTTGACTTCGTCCAAAGTCACATCGGGAGCATAGCGTATCCCACCTTTTGCGGGACCAAGGGCAAAATTATGCTGAACACGATAGCCCTCAAAAACTTCTAACCTTCCGGAGTCCATTTTGACCGGGATGTAAATTTTTATTTCTCTACTCGGGACACGCATTACGGCATACAAATCGGGATCAAGTCCCAGAATCTGTGCTGCGCGATCAAATCTTTCTATCATTGCCTCGAAGGGATTTTTCTCGTCTGTTCCCTTGAAACGACGCATTTCGTCTGCCATTGGATTTGCTTTTGTCATAAAATTCACTCCTGAAGAATTATTCCTGCTTTATTCGGAAATAACTATCTGGGATTCATCGAACCGCTTTCATAGCCGTTCAAGTCAAGCGTTACATATCTGAATCCTAGTGTTTTGAAGTTTCCTACCAAAAAGTCGAACATCTCAAGACTTAAAACTTTTTGCATCTCGCTGCGTGAAATCTCTAATCTTACTAATTCACCGTGAATTCTAACGCGAAATTCTTTTAGCCCAAGTTGCCTGAGTATCTCTTCACCTTTTTCTACCTTTTTCAATCTTTCAATTGTGACAGGCAGTCCATAGGCTATTCTCGAAGAAAGACAAGGACTCGAAGGTAAATTCCACGTAGGTAAATTAAGCCTTCGGCTTAACTGACGTATCTCGCTTTTGCTCAAACCAACTTCAATCAAAGGGCTTATGACACCTTTCTCAGCAGCTGCAGTTCTTCCCGGACGAAAATCTTTTGTATCGTCTATGTTTGAGCCATCAAGCACGAAATTTATTCCAAGCTCCGATGCCAGCAAATTGAGTTTTTCAAAAAGTTCTTGCTTGCAAAAATAGCAACGGTTATAAGAATTTTCTTGATATTTGGGATTTTCAAGCTCTTTGGTTTCAATTATCCTGTAGTTAAAGCCGAATTCTTGGGCGATTTTTACAGCTTGAGAGTATTGAAATTTCGATAAACTCGGTGAGACGCCTAGAACGCAGATTGCCTTTTTTTTCAGTTCTTGCGTAGCTACAAGTGCAAGATATGAGCTATCAACACCGCCAGAATAGGCAATTAAAACGGTTTCCATTGCTTTTAAACGCTGTCGTAGTTTTGCTTCCTTTTCTAAAGTTTCTTTTAGCAGTTTTTTCTGTTCCAAATCCAAAACCATTAGGTCCGAACTCAAAAATACTAACGCAATCAAAACCTAGCTTTCAACTTGAAGAAATAAGATTTTCTGACAAGAAATAAGATTTTCCGACAAGGAAAAAACAAGCAACTACTAAACTCTTCGGGTTATGCTAAAATCAAATTAAAAATGATCGGAGGTTATAGTTCGGGCAAAGTTTGCTTACTAGTTTCGTGTCTTTTGATTTCTGTTTCGCTTTTTTGCCTCAATTCATTCCCTCAGCAGACGGATGCTGGCTCGAGTGAAGGAAATCCTGCCGAGCTTTTTAATCTTGGTCAAGACGCTCAAGAAAAAGGGGATCTGAGAAAGGCAATAGAGTTTTACGAAAGGGCTTTGGAAATCTTTCCTGAATTTCCCGAAGCCGAATACCAGCGAGCAACTGCGTTTTTTGGCCTAAAAGATTTGGACAAAGCAGAACAGGGTTTTCGCAGAGCTATAGAACTGCGTCAAGATTGGACGTTGCCGATGACGATGCTCGGGTTGGTTTTAATCAAGAAAAACAACCTGGACGAAGCTGAAAAGATACTCAAAAAAGCCATAGAGCTTGACGATCAGAATCCGACAGCTTACTCAGCTCTAGCTGAAATCAAAATAAGAAAGGTAAGTAAAGGAAATGAGAAGCTGGAGAGCTTAAAGGAAATTTATACGAAAATAAAATTTTTCAGCGAAAAAGCTGGTGCTACTGCTTCGCTTTGGGCAGTTAGAGGTTCGATTGAGCGTTTCATGGGCGATAAAACATCAGCAAAAAACAGTTTTAACAAGGCACTTCAGATTGATTCAAAAAATTCTCTTGCTCTATCAGAATTAGCAGAACTTTTTCTCTTAGAAGGAAATCTTGAAGAAGCTAAAATTCGAGCTGAGACTTTGAATGAAATTATTCCTGAGTCTGTTGAAGCTAAAATTTTACTTGCACGCGTTTATGCTTCACAAGGTGAAACGAAAAAGGCAATGAATATCATCAACGCACTGCCAGTTTCGGACCCAGATGTTAAGGTTGTGAAAGAGAGGATAGAGCTTGAAGGTTCTTCAGACATCAACGCTTTGGAAAATCAGCTTAAGAACAATCCTGAAAACACGGCTATTCTAGGAAGGCTTTGTTATTTAACAAGACTATCTTCACCTATGAAATCCATAGATTATTGTCAACAGCTGTTAGCAAAGGAGCCAGAGAATGTTGATTATGCAGTAGCCTATGCCGCTGCACTTGTTCAAGCAAGAAAGTTCGATGAAGCCATCAGCATATTGCAAAAAGTGTTGATTAAGTCACCCGAACATTACACAGCACGTGCTAATCTTGCAACTGCTCTTTTTCAATTGAAGCGATACAGAGAAGCCAAAAGAGAGTATCTTTGGCTGGTTAGTAAAAGGCCTGATTCTGCAATTGCATATTATTTTTTGGCAATCACACAAGAAAACTTGGGTGAATACCTGGACGCTATTTTCAATTATCAGCTGTTTTTACAGTTAGCCGATCCTGAAAAGCACAAACTAGAGATAGAAACGGTCAATTTTCGTCTACCGGTTTTGCAAAGGCAAATAAAAAACTTCAAGGAAAAAAAGTGAACCAGCACAAAGTAAAATTTGTGATCGCTGTTTTCGTTTTGTTCTTGTTTGTAGTGGCGGAGTCTTTAGGACAAGATGAAGAAGAACCGAAAGATTTGGCTCCACCAGCTCCGAAGATTTTGACAGAGGGAGATAAAAAACAGATTGATAGTGCGGGCAACATTAGAAAGCAAGCCCAACTCGCTCTGCTTTTGATGGAAGAAAAACTCAAAGAAGCGGAAGTAGCTGCAGGTAGGCAGGATTATAGAAATGTGTTGAATGTGCTCGGAAATTATCATGCACTGCTGGATTATTCCTTGGAAATTCTGATTGAAAGCACCAAGAAAGATAAAAAGGCATTTAGGGCGCTGAAAGACTTTGAAATTTCACTTCGCCAACACACTCACCGTCTTGAGTTGGTCAGACGCCAGACGCCCTATAGCTACGGCTGGCATGTTCAAAAACTAATCAGAGTCGTTCGCCAAGCAAGAGCTAGAGCGGTCGAGCCAATGTATGGTGACGCAATTTAATAATGTTTGAAATAAAACTTAATGCTTCAATAAATTCTTACTCCACACCATTTGGAATCAACTTCTATCCTAACTGAACCAAATTGCTTCTGATAACCTGATGGTTCGAGTCTGATAACACATTTGCCTGATGTTCTTCAAGTCTTGCTTTGATAATTTTACTTGAGTCTGATAACGTATAGAAGTTCGATAACGTAAAAAACGGTTGAATCTGATAACAGTTAGGTGTTGGCTTTCAATTCTGTGTGTTTATGTTGTGCGTCTGATAACAGTTTGGTTGAAGTGTTTGCTTGGTGACTTTGTGCTTTAAGCCTTCAAACCATAATGATTTTGGTTAAGCTGATTTGCTGGAAATTTTAGGTGATTGACGAAACAATTGGTTTCAATTGACGTAAGATTTATTTGTTCAATTGCGGAATTTTCAAGGTCAGAAATAAAAGGAGTTTCAAAGATGAGGAAGCTGAGAGTTCGAAAGTTTTTTGCTTTTCTTTCATGGTTATTGCTGACAGTTTCGGTTGTGGCTCAAGAAAAGCCCACGGCTTTCGTCAATGCGAAAATAATTCCAATAGTCGGACAAGCCATCGAAAAAGGTGTTTTGCTGATTCAGAACGGAAAAATTGTGGCTGTTGGTGATGTGAAGTCTGTCAAAATTCCTTCTGACGCTCAAGTTTTTGATGTAAGCGGAAAAGTTATAATGCCCGGCTTGGTTGACACTCATAGTCACATCGGCGAAGTGTCGGGTGCAGATAGCTCAAGCCCAATTCAGCCCGATGTTAGAGTCTTGGACTCAATAAACGTTCGCGCTTCTAGCATCCGACGCGCTCAAGCTGGTGGGATAACAACAGTAAACGTTATGCCCGGTTCTGGTCACCTTAACAGCGGACAAACTCTTTACTTGAAACTGCGTAGTAGCAATCCTAGCAAAATCGAAGATTTGCTCATATACAACGAAGATGGTTCAATTGCTGGTGGTATGAAATTCGCTAACGGCACTAATTCCCTTAGAACGGGCGGGGGAAATTTTCCTGGAACGCGCGCCAAGTCTGCCGCATTGATGCGTGAACAACTAATAAAGGCACAGGAGTATAGAGAAAAGATTCGTAAAGCTGGTGAAGATAAATCAAAACTTCCACCACGCGATCTTATGATGGAAGCTCTGGTAGAAGTTTTGGAAGGTAAGAGAATTGTTCATTTCCACACTCACCGACACGATGACATAATAACCGTTTTACGTTTGCAAAAAGAATTTGGATTTCGCGTTGTGTTGCATCATGTGTCCGAAGCGTGGAAAGTTGCCGATGAAATAGCCAAAGCAAAAGTACCTTCTTCAATAATCGTGGTTGATTCTCCTGGTGGAAAGCTGGAAACAATGGATGTTTCAATGACAAACGGTGCTGCTTTAGAAAGAGTCGGAGCTTTGGTCGGATTTCATACTGATGATTACATCACCGATTCAAGACTTTTTCTACGTTCTGCAGCTCTTGCAGTCAGAAATGGCATGTCACGCGAAAAGGCGCTATATGCAATGACGATGGCAGGAGCGATAATGCTTGATCTTGACAAGCGCGTTGGCTCGCTAGAAGTAGGCAAAGATGCCGATTTCATAATCCTTTCGGGTGATCCCTTAAGCGTTTATACAAAAGTTTTACAAACATGGGTCGAAGGTAAAAAGGTTTTTGATCGAAATGATCCAAAAGATTACCTAATTGCCGTAGGTGGTTATGGTGCTTCCAACGATAGGCATATTCACTTGGATTGTTTTGAAGAACTGGGAGGTGAAGGCGACAAATGATTACGATAAGAAGATTTCTGCAGTTTGTTTTATCAAAACGGTCGGAAACTATTCTGCCTATAGTTTTGATCCTCTGTGCCAGCCAATTTGCATTTGCACAAATCGCCGTTAAGGGCGAAACAATCTGGACGATGGCTGGTGAAAATATAACAAATGGCGTTGTTCTAATCGGGGCAAACGGTAAAATTGAAGCTGTAGGTCCAGCTTCTCAAATCAAGATTCCAAGCGGATATAAGGTTCTATCGGCAAAGGTTGTTACACCTGGTTTGATCGATGCTCATTCAGTCATAGGTCTTTCGGGTTATCTTAATCAGCCGCATGATCAGATGCAGGTTGATCTTTCTGCTGCGATACAACCTGAGCTTCGTGCAATTGATGCGTATAATCCTGAAGAAAAACTGATCGAATGGGTTAGACAATACGGCGTAACAACACTTCACACGGGACATGCACCAGCAGCACTGGTTTCCGGACAGACTATGATTGCCAAAACCTTTGGTAAGACGATTGATGAAGTTACGGTTGTGCCAACTGCTATGATTGCCGTCACGCTTGGACAGGCGGGATTAGCACCTCAAGGAAAATCGCCAGGAACAAGAGCAAAAGCCGCTGCAATGCTTAGAGCAGAATTAATAAAAGCACAAAATTACGGCAAAAAGGGCGATGAGCCGAGAGACTTGAGACAAGAAATTTGGAAGAAAGTTCTGAATCGCGAAATTCCGCTTCTTGTAACGGCGCATAAAGCGCACGACATCATGACGGCTTTGCGGATTGCGAAAGAATTCAACATCCGAATTGTTTTGGACGGGGCAAGTGAAGCCTATCTTTTGATTGACGAAATCAAGTCGGCTGGAGTGCCTGTGATAATTCATCCGACGATGTATCGAGCTGGTGGTGAAACAGCTAATCTTTCGATGGAAACCGCATCAAAACTGAAGGCGGCAGGCATTACAGTTGCTTTACAAAGCGGTTACGAAACTTATGTTCCGAAAACGCGCGTAGTGCTTTTTGAGGCTGCTATCGCGGCAGCAAATGGACTTTCAACACGGGACGCCTTAGCCACAATAACAATTGACGCTGCAAAAATTTTGGGCATTGCTGATAGAGTTGGCTCAATAGAAGTCGGCAAAGACGGTGATTTAGCGCTTTACGACGGCGATCCTTTTGAGTATACTTCCCACTGCGTTGGAACGATTGTCAACGGCAAGATCGCCAGTGACGTCGTGCGATAATCATGAGTCTTTTTAGATTTCGACTCTTGCCGCGCATATTCGTTCCAATCTACATACGACTACCTCACAGCCATCTGTTTTTAGTTTGTGCTGCGAATTCGCTTGATTTGAACTTATGAAAGTGTTGAAATTCGGTGGTTCTTCGGTTGCAAATTCTGAAAATATCGAAAGAGTCATCAGCGTAATTAAAAGCCGATGTCATCGTTCTGCTCCCTGCGTTGTTGTTTTATCGGCAATGCAGGGAGTAACAGATGATTTGATTGAAACTGCTAAAATAGCAGAAAAAGGCGACGAAGCTTTCCGAACAAAAATCAGAGAGATCGAATCCAGACACATTCAAACTGCAAAAGAATTGCTCGGCGAAGATTTTGAGTTTAGCGTTTCTGATTTCATTCAAAATCGCATAAGCGAGCTTAAAAGTATATGCGAAGGTGTATATTTACTTAAGGAGTTGACGCAAAAAACGCTTGACAGAGTGATGAGCTTCGGCGAGATTCTTTCTTCTAGAATTGTTTCCGTTAAGCTCGCTCAAATCGGACTGGAAAACAATTGGAAAGATTCACGCCAATTGATTTTAACCGATGCCAATTTTGGTTCGGCTTCGGTGAATTTCAAGAAAACCAACGAAAAAATAAAAGCCTTTTTTGAAAGCACGAAGGCTACTCTTTACGTTTTACCGGGATTTATTGCATCGGACGAAAGCGGTGCAACAACGACACTTGGGCGAGGAGGTTCTGATTACACCGCTGCTATATTGGCTGCAGCTCTTGATGCGGATGTTTTGGAGATTTGGACAGATGTTAGCGGAATGATGACAGCAGATCCGCGTCTTGTCAAAAACGCAAGGCAGATTCCGCGCATAAGCTATCGTGAAGCAATGGAGCTTTCGCATTTCGGAGCGAAGGTAATTTATCCGCCGACAATCCAACCTGTCATGGCCAAAGGGATTCCTGTCTGGATAAAAAATACTTTTGCTCCCGACGATTTCGGAACTTTGATAGAAGCCGAAACCGAGGCAAAACGAGAGGTAGTTTGCGGGATTTCAAGTATCAACAAAATAGCACTTCTAAGTCTTGAAGGTAGCGGAATGGTCGGTGTTCCCGGTTTTTCAAAAAGATTTTTCGGAGCCTTGGCCCAAGAAAAAATCAATGTAATTCTTATTACTCAAAGTTCTTCAGAGCATTCTATCTGTGTTGCCATCGAAGAAAAATTCACCGAAAAAGCAAAAAAGGCGGTAGACAAAGAATTTGAAAATGAAATTGCCGTAGGAAAAGTTGAGCCTTTGCGTGTTGAGAAAGATTTTTCTTGTCTTGCAATAGTCGGTGACGGAATGCGTTCTCACACAGGACTTGCAGGAAAGATGTTTTCTGCACTTGGCTTACAGGGCGTGAATGTTCATGCTATAGCACAAGGTTCATCAGAGCGAAACATTTCGGCGGTTATCAAGACGAAGGATGTAAAAAAAGCTGTCAATGCGCTTCATGAAGAGTTTTTTTCTGATGGCAAAAAGCAAGTCAATCTTTACATCGCTGGGGTCGGAAATGTAGGAAGCAAATTGCTTGAGCAAATCCGAAAGCAGTCCGAATATCTTTCCGAAAATCTGCGTCTGAATCTGCGTGTTGTAGGTTTAGCTAATAGTAGAAAAATGATCATCAACGAAGACGGTATAAATCTTGACAATTTCAAATCGGAACTCGAAAAATCGCCCATGGAGTCCGATGCGGAAACTTTTGCCGATTTGATCTTGGAGAATAACTTGAGAAATTCGATTTTTGTTGATGTAACGGCAAGCGAAGATATAGTCAAAATATATCCTAAATTGTTAAGGCGAGCGGTTTCAGTAGTTGCGTGTAACAAAATTGCAGCTTCTTCCGAATATCGGAAGTATCGCGAGTTGAAAGACCTAGCGCGTCAATACAATGCGACTTTTCTTTTCGAGACGAACGTCGGAGCAGGTCTTCCAGTAATAAACACTTTGAATGATTTGCTGAGAAGTGGCGATGAAATAAGAAGAATAGAGGCAATTCTTTCGGGAACATTGCAATTTGTTTTCAACAATTACGATACAAAAAAATCATTTGCTTCGGTTGTTCGCATGGCTCGGGAAAGAGGATACACCGAACCAGATCCGCGTTTAGACCTTTCGGGAGTTGATGTAGCAAGAAAAATTTTAATTCTGGCAAGGGAAGCTGGCTATAGGCTTGAGCTTTCAGACATCGAAAACATCAACTTTTTACCTGAATCGTGTTTTTCAGGTGGAATTGAAGAATTTTATTACGAGATGGAAAAGCACGAACCTTATTTTAAATCATTGTTTGAGGAGGCAGCTCGGCAAGGCAAGACGCTTAGATACGTCGCTGTTTTGGACGAAGGCAAGGTATCTGTTGGACTTAGGAAAATAGATCTAAGTCACGAATTTGCCAGACTTTCCGGCAAGGATAATGCAGTCTTGTTTTACACGAAGCGTTATAGTGAACAGCCTTTAGTTATCAAAGGTGCAGGTGCAGGGGCAGAAGTAACAGCAGCGGGAATCTTTGCCGACATAATCCGCGCCGCAAGAATCTAAATTTGGTCGATTTCTCGCTTTTATCTTCTGCAAACTTCCTTGCCTTTTGCTTGAGTTTTTAGCTTATGTAGAATCACCAATTCAAGTTGCAGACTTGAAATTTTTTTGTTCCTCATTTTGAGATAGAATTCTATTAAATGCAGAGACGCAAGGCTGTAATTTTTTCCTTTGTTTTTGGAATCTGTTTAATATCATTGGTTATTGCGCTTAACGTCGGTTGGATTCTGCTGAATCTAAGGCAGGCTGCCTTTTTAATCTTAGGTGCAATTCTGTTCGCATTTATTATCACCGGACTAGCTTTGAATACGATGTTTTTGGTTCGGGAAATCCGCCGTAATGAACTACAAGATGCGTTTTTGAATGCCGTAACACACGAATTGAAAACTCCTATAACTTCTATAAAACTTTATCTGGAAACTTTAAAAAGCCGTGAGGTCCCAGAAGAAAAACGCAAAGAATTCTATGAGATAATGCTTGCCGACAGCAACAGGCTTTTGAAGACCGTTGAGCAGATTTTGCAAGCAGCACGAGTTCGGGAGAGTCGAAGCAATGCTGAAGCTGTTTGTTTTAACCTTATCGAAGTTATCTCCGAGGCAGTGCAAACTACGCAAAACCGATACGATCTGTCCGAAGGCGCAATAAAGCTCACCCATCCAGAGAAAGTTATTGTTTCCGGCAACAAAGATGAGTTGCTGACGGTCTTTTTGAATCTTCTCGATAATGCGGTCAAATACTGCATAGAATCGCCGAAAATTTCAATCAGGGTAAAAGATTCGGCTAGAAGAGTCGATGTTTTGGTCAAGGATAACGGCATTGGGATAGATTCGGCAGAACTTAAGCACGTGTTTAAGAGGTTTTACAGAGCAATGAATGCACCGAAGCACTATAAAAAAGGCACCGGCTTGGGGCTTTTCATTGTTAAAACAATCATAAATAAACACGGCGGTAAAGTTTGGGCGGAAAGTCGGGGTATTGGCAAAGGTTGCACTTTTGTTGTTAGACTTCCGAAAAATTCAAATAAAGCAAAAGCCTTTCTGCAATGGCAAATTTTCAGAACAGATGAAAATTTTAGTTTCAGCAGAAGCAATTGGCTAACAGCTTTGAATGAGTGGTTTGAAAAGGTCAGACAAAGATTTATATGAAACTGGAACCGATTGATTTGAGCAATGTAAAAACTTATGAGCTTGCATCTCGCCCAAGCAAGGTCAACATTGGAAGCTTTGCAAGCCCTATAGATTCGACCGATTCTTTATTTCAGTTTCTTGGAAAACTTCCAGACATTTTGGCTGTTAAGTCTTTGCGAGAGCTTGCCAGAAGGATTCGAAAGGCTAAGGCTTCCGGGAAGCCGATTATATGGGGAATAGGCGGACATGTCATCAAAACTGGTCTTGCACCGGTTTTGATCGATTTAATGAAAAAAGGATTCATTTCTGCCATTGCCGCAAACGGTTCGGTTTTGGTTCATGATACCGAAATAGCGCTCGTTGGCTTTACTTCAGAAGATGTTGATGCTTCGATTGGAACAGGTGATTTTGGGGCGGCTAAGGAAACGGGAGAGATATTGAACATTGCGGCTAGAAATGGTTGGAAAGATTCAATTGGACTGGGTGAGGCTTTGGGAAGGGAACTTCTTAAAATAAATCCGCCGAATGCAGAATTCTCGCTTCTCTATCAAGCATACAAAAACAAAATTCCTTTTACAGCGCATCTAACAATTGGTGCCGACATCGGTCATTTTCATGCATCTGCTGATGGAGCCGCTTTGGGTGCAACCTCGCATATAGATTTCAGATTGTTTTGCTCGTTAGTTCGTGAAATGAACGAAGGCGGAGTTTATTTGAACATCGGTTCGGCCGTAGTTTTGCCTGAAGTATTTTTGAAAGCAGTAACAGTTGTCAGAAATTTAGGATTTGAGCTTGAGAATTTTACGACTGCGAATTTTGATTTTATTCAGCATTATCGTCCGAACACAAACGTTGTGCGTCGTCCGATTGCGGGCGCAAGCGGTGCAGGCTTCTCTTTAACAGGACATCACGAGATTATGATTCCGCTTCTTGCTGCTCAAATACTTTGCGGAGAAAACTAAAGGTAACTAAACCAAGCTGGAGATTTTTATCTACGAAAAAACACGGGGCTTCTAGGTCATCAAACATGCAATCTTTCGCCAAAAGAGACATTAAAACGCTGATTTTATATCAATCAAATGTTTCTTTACGGACAGTGTGTTTTGATTTTTCGGTTGCAAAATCAAAGTTTGCTTAGTTGCCTTGAGAACAGCTTCTTTTGAGAAAGGAAAAACTTGCGATGTGCCGGTTCTCCATGCTTCAAATTGATCTTTCCAATATGGGCTTTGCGGATCACCTGATTGACCAAGTGGTATCACTTGCCTTGTTGCATCCCAAGCTCCAGGACTTGCAATAAATCTCATCGAAACGAATGCTCCAACGTTCGGCGTCTGCCCACTTCCACTTACACTTTTAAATTTTACCTCAAACGGATTAACGCCAGACGGAGGTTTCACAGCAGCCAGCGGATGCGTAAAATTCGCTACATAAAAATTTCCCCAAATCCAATTCTTTTGATCTTCACCTAACAATTTGCCCAAGCTACTTTTGGCTTCTGCGTCGCATGTTTTTATCAAATCATCATAGGTTTTGAAATTTCTTGGAAGCCAACGAGCAGGTTTTTCTTCGGTGATCCACCAAATAAGTTTCTCTCTTACAACCTGAAAAGGTAGAGGCTTGTTGTCATCGGCTATCTTATCTGCAATGCAGTTTTTAATTTGATTTACAACAACTGCTGCTTTAGAGTCCCAAGCCATTTTCCCGTCCCAACCGCGTAGCAACACTAAAGTTTCTTCAGAAGCCGATGATGATTGAACAATAACACGTGCAAGCTTTGAAAGCGGTATATTAAAAATATCGTATTGAATGTCGCGGACGTCGTTCATCGTCACTTTCGTGTTTGCTTTTAAAAGCTCGTAAATTCTTCTTGCGCGCCAAGGCGGTGCGATTTCTCTGGAAATTTGTTGATATTTGTAGCCTGTGCCGATAATTCGTTGGTTTGCGGTTACGATAAAACCTTCAGGTGGATTATAAAGATGTGGTAATTCGTCGAATGGAATAAAGCCAATCCAGTCTCCACTTGCTTCATAACCAATATAAGGCTCTTGACCGTAGCCAACTCGCCTTATCGGAACCCGACCAGCTGCATACCATCCGATATTTCCCTTGACATCGGCATAAACAAAATTTTGCATTGGACCACCGTATTTTTTGAGCGCTGCTTTGAAGTCTTCCCAGTTCTTGGCGCGATTTAAGTAGTAAAATGTTTCAAACTCTTGATTTTCGGGGTTCAATGCTGTCCATCTGAGAGCGTATTTTTTGCCTTGTTCTTCCAAAATCACAATACCGTTTCTGGTTTCTACGAATTCAAAAATTTGGCTCTCCGTTTGCACGGACAAAGGATTTGGTCGGTATTTGATTTCTTCACGCCGAATAATGGGTACTTCCCATCCATTCGGTGTTTTATATTTTCCTTCGGCGTTGAATTCTTCCAGATACAAATCTTGAACGTCAGGACCGACATTTGTTGCACCCCAAGCTATAAACTCATTGTGACCTAGAATAACACCGGGAACGCCTGGAAATGTAACGCCTGCAACGCGCATTTCAGGGGTTGAAAGATGCACTAAATACCATATTCCCGGAGCAGTCGGTGGAAGATGTGGGTCATTTGCCAATATGGGCTTTCCATCCAATGTCCGCTTTCCTGAAATCACCCAGTTGTTGCTTGCCGCTGAATCTTCTGCATAAAAACCTATCATCTGAAGTGATTCCTTTCTTATTGCCAACTCTCTGTTGGCAAGCTCCAAAGCTGCAGAACTAACTTGAGTAGTCTCTATTTGTTTCTCTTCTGGCTTTTGAGAATTTTCCGTGTCTTTACCGAAGAGAACAACGTCGTGTTTGGTGACGATGTTTACAACATCTGCAAATTTTTCTTTCGGTAAACTTTTCTGAAGGTTTGCATAAAGCAAATCATTTTTCCAAGTCGTGCTCAAGGCTTCAGCTAAAATTTTGCCGATAATCATCGTGTCGGTTGGTTTCCATTCTTTCGGTTTGTATTGCAAAAGCCTAAATTCGGTAGGCAAAGGCTTTTCATCGAGTGATCGGATGTAAGCGTTTACGCCACGCGAGTAGTTTTCTAGTGTTTTTTTGAGTTTTGGGTCTAGTATTTCATAGCTTTTTTCAACAACTTGCAAAAAGCCGAATCTACGCCAGTATTTGTCTTGCTCAAGCGCCATTTTGCCGAAGATTTCTGCTGTTTCGCCTTTGGCTACGCGTCTAAGCAAATCCATCTGCCAAAGTCTATCTGAAGCCGTTACGTAGCCTTGAGCAAAATAAAGATCATCTTCGTTTGACGCTTCAATATATGGAATCCAACGGTTATCACGCCTGACCGTGACCTTTTCTTTCAAACCTTCAATCGTCAGTTCTTGAACTTGTTCTTGCGGGAAACAAATTGCGACAGCAAAAAGAGCTAAAAAAGAAATAAAGATTTTTTTCATTTATTATTCCTCGTTATTTGTTCGTTAAGTTTAGCTATCTCTTCGCAAAGCTCTAAAAGTTGTGTTTTATCAAATTCTGTTGGTAATCTCAAAGCAGTTTTTACTTGAGCAATTCTTTCTAAGGATTCTTCAAGTCTTCTTTCCGATAGTTCATTGCTTCTAAATGCCGAAAGAATTGATTGATAGGCTTTTACGACCGAATCGGCATTCGAGCAGATTAAAAACATATCTTGACCCGCCTCGAAAGCCAGTTTTACCGCATCTTCAATCGAATAATGCTTTAGGATAGCCCCCATCTCTAAATCATCTGTTAAGACAAGTCCTTTGTAGTTAAGTTTTTCTCGAAGCAAATTGCTTATAATTGTTTTGCTAAGTGAAGCTGGAATCTTCATCCTTTCAGGTTCAAGCTCAAGATAAGCGCCATGTCCGACCATAACGGCATGAATTTTTTCATCGTTGTTTCCATGAATTTGACTGCGACGGAAAAATTCAACATACGGTGAAATATCTTTTCTTGCCAATTCTTCGTAGGTCAGGCGAATAAGTGGCAATTCGTCGTGAGAGTCAATCTTGCTTGCGCCGAGTCCTGGAAAATGCTTCAAACATCCTAAAATTCCTTTGCTTTGCAAGCCTGACAGGTAAGCAGAAGAATAACCGAAGACTTCTCCCGCTGAGCGTCCAAAGGAACGCGAATAAAGCCCGTTCGATAGAGATTCTCTCGTTTCATCTAAGATGTCTAGGACAGGGGCAAAATTCATGTTAAAACCTAAAATGCTTAGGACTTCAGCCGTTATTTCTCCGAGTCTCCTAGCTGTGGCAAGATTGCCGTTTTGACGGATTGACAAAGCAGAAGGCATAGGCGTAAACACTCGACGCAGACGATCAACCAGCCCACCTTCTTGGTCCAGACTGAGAATTGGCTTTACGGAAAGAATCTCACAGATTTTTTCAAGCAATTTTCTTGTTTGTTCAAGCGACCTGATATTGCGTGCAAAAAGACAAACACCACCTGGAGCGATTTCCTCAAGTAACTCTTGTGTTTGAGTGTCTATTTCCGCGCTCGGTAAACCGATAAAAAAAAGTTGCCCGACTTTCTTTTCAAGCGGTAGGAACTTAATTTTTTCAAGCATTTTTCAACGTTTTCAAGCGTTGGAGCAGATTTTCTTTAATTCGACATTATTCGATAAAACGGTTTGTTTTTCAATTCGGTTTACAAGCGAGTGAAATTTTGCAAGATCTCCAGGAGTGTTTGATTTTGCTTCGGCTCGGGATCGGGTTTTAAGGGAAGACATAGCAAGAAACTGGGCATTAACTTGTGCTATTCTTTAGGAGCTTCATAGTATTTTTTTGTTATTTTTGCAGATTTTTTACGAGTTCTTGAGCTAAACTACTTTAAGGTTTAGTTAAGTTTCAGGGATTTTTCGCCCAAATCCTTAATTTTAAGGATTTCCTTTGATATAATTTTCCACTAGTTAAAAGAAGGAAATTATGAGGAGAAAATTATGAAATGTCCGAGATGTGGTCGGCGGATCGTTAGTAATGAAAAGTTTTGTCCAGTGTGTGGTTACTTACTTCAGAGCCAAGTTTCCCAGGGAAGCTGGAAAGATGCTGAAGACCCACAGCCAAACTATGGAACCTACAGATGGCAAGACGAAAGTCAGGCAGGAAGTTTTCATTTCGATAAAGACGGGCGCGGGCAAGGTAGAGGGTATTCTTGGGAAATCCGCAGTCCTGGTTCTTTTGCGCTGGCAGTAATAACTTTACAGCCTGGTTTCTCTATTTGTGCGGAAGCAGGAGCAATGGTTTCAATGTCGTCAAACGTTGAACTTTATTCACAGATGAGAGGTGGCTTAGTTGGGGCTTTGAAAAGAGTGGTTGGAGGAGAGACAGCATTTGTTTCGACCTTCACCGCTCACGGCGGTGTCGGTGAAGTCACTCTTGCACCGGGGGCTCCTGGCGACATTGTCGGAATCGAAATGCGAAACCAAAGATTTACCGTTCAGTCAAGCTCTTATCTGGCAAGTGATGTTGAACTGCAGGTTGATACGAAATTCGGCGGACTTAAATCTTTCTTAAGCGGTGAAGGTTTGTTCGTTCTCGAAATTTCGGGAACAGGACTTTTATTGATTTCTTCGTTTGGCGGGATTTATAGAAAAGTGTTAGCGCCAGGAGAAAAATACGTCGTTGATACAGGGCATCTGGTAGCTTGGGAAAGCCACATACCGTATCAGCTTCGCAGAGCTGCGCGGAGCTTTTTCCGAAATTTTTTGAGTGGTGAAGGCTTGGTAGCTGAATTTACCGGTCCGGGAGAAATTTTGATTCAAACTCGCAATCTGGCGGCATTTGCTGGATTATTGAAACCTTTCTTCCCCAGCCAAAGCGGTGGTTAGTGGTTCTGATATTTGAGGATGAAGCATTTCCTTTCAAGCGAATCTTTCAAAAACTCTGAAATCCATTTGACAGGAAGAGCTGTTTCCCGCGGTATAGGAATCGGGCGGATTGTTCGACTTTACGGCACGAAAAGGCAGTTTTATCGTGTCACAATTGCAAAGGATGAGGACCTAGAGAAAGAAATTAGAAGGTTTCGCGCAAGTGTCAGATTGGCAAAAAGGCATTTGCGAAAGTTGATTCTGCGAAACACCGCAAAAGCTCATACCGACATCTTTGAAGCTCATGCCTTGATTTTGGAAGACAAGTCGTTTTTGGAACGAATAGAGACCATAATTCGGCAAGAAAGAGTTAATGCCGAATGGGCAGTCAAGCAAGTAACCGATTCTTACATGGTGACTTACAGGGAATTTGAAAATGAGAACTTGCGTGAAAGATACATTGACATTAAAGATGTAGCGGAAAGAATTTTGTCCGTGCTTGGCAGAAAGTCACTTTCTCAGATGGAAATCGAAAAAGATGCAGTTCTAGCGGTTGAGGAGCTAAAACCTTCGACTTTAGTTGCACTTGAGTCATCAAATTTGCAAGCGATAATTTCTGAAAACGGCGGCTGGACTTCTCATTCATTCATAATTGCAAGAGAACTAGGCATTCCTGCAGTTACAGGGTTGAAAGGATTTCTAAGACGAGTTTCAAACGGTCAAACCGTAATAGTTGACGGTTATAGCGGACGGGTGATTCTGAATCCTTTACCAGAAACTCTTGAAAAATTCAAAAACAAAGCCGATGATCTTAAAACTTTGTCGATTTTGGAGAGATATCCATTAAAAGTTCTTGCCGATAAAACTTTGGAAAATCCGAAAACCCTCGACAGTAGGGAGATTAAAATTTGGGTTAATCTTGATTTGCCTGCGTCTTATTACAGAGCGAAAAGCTACGGTGCTAGGGGCGTTGGGCTTTATCGTTCCGAGCTTTTGTTTAATTTATTTGAAGGTTTTCCAAGCGAATCGGCACAGGTTTCGGTTTATAGACAGATTTCCGAATTGGTCGGCGAGGACAGAGCAAAGATCAGGACTTTTGATTTAAATTGGGAAAGCGTTTACGCCGAAGAAGGAGTTCATGAAAAAAATCCTGCGCTTGGTTTAAGAGCCATAAGATTGAGTTTGAGTCATGAAAACCATTTCAGACAGCAAATTAGAGCAATTTTGCGGGCATCTGCAAAGGGGAATCTGGACATTGTTTTACCGATGATTTCCGATGTTGCTGAAATCATCAAGGTGAAGAAAATCATTTGTCAAGAAAAGAACAGGCTTGCCAGAAAAGGCATTCAATTCGGAAATCCGTCTCTGGGCGTGATGGTAGAAGTTCCGTCAGCGGTGTTCATTATTGACGAAATTTTGGAAGAAGTTGATTTCGTAAACTTGGGAACGAACGATTTGGTTCAATATCTTCTGGCGGTCGATCGTGACAATGAAGCTGCGGCAGATTGGTTTCGGACACTTCATCCCGGAGTGCTTCGAGCCATAAAAAAGGTTTTAAGTGCTGCAGAAGCAAAAGGCGTTCCGGTTATTGCTTGTGGAGAGATGGCAAGTTCATCTGTTTATGCTCCTGTTTTGATCGGCTTAGGTGCAAGAGAATTAAGCATGAATGTTAATTCAATACCAAGTATCCGCCGTATCATTTCAAACATAGCTTACGAAGAGGCCGAAAGTATAGCTACAAATCTCCTCTCATGCCGAACTGCAGAAGAAGCCGAGAACTTAGTTAAGAAAGAATTCCTTAAGCAATGGAAACATCTTTTCTCAGGTGATGTTTTTCGCCGGAATTGAAATCCATTGCTTTTACCGGAAATTTGCATTTTCGGAAGAAATGATGTAAAACATATAGGCGAATGCTTGAATTTATCTTCACGTTTATCTGGCATCACCATCATCACGACAAAAAGTTCGTGAGTTGGTGAGTTTCTTTACCTAATCGGTTGAACAAAAGAGACATCACTCACGAACCTTGAAGAAAACTTCAAGGTTTTTGTTTTTTGTAAGAATTTAGAAATAGAAATTCGGTATGAATCGGTATGAAAGAAGAAAAACTAAAAATTGCATTGCAAAAGGCAGGTAGGCTAAGCGAAGATTCGGTTGGACTTTTGAAGAAATGTGGGATTTCGTTTAATGACGGTTTCGGTAAACTCAAAACAGAAGCCGTCAACTTTCCGCTTGAAATCTTCTTTCTTCGCGACGACGATATTCCGGAATATGTGGCTGACGGTGTAGCGGATTTAGGAATTGTCGGCGAAAATGTTGTAGCTGAAGCCTGTAAGCAGGTTGAAATAATCGAAAAATTAGGATTTGCACGGTGCAGACTTTCAATAGCCGTTCCGAAGGGTTTTCATTACGAATCTATCAAAAGCTTGAGTGGACTTAGAATTGCTACGGCTTATCCGAAGGTTCTGTCGGATTTTTTGAAAAGAAAAGGAGTCGAAGCGGAAGTCCACGTCATCAGTGGTTCTGTCGAGATCGCACCTTCAATTGGACTAGCCGATGCGATTTGCGATCTTGTAAGTTCGGGAAGCACTCTTTTTACAAATGGTTTGCGTGAAGTCGAAACTGTCATGCATTCGGAAGCGGTTCTGATAGCACACCGAAACTTGAAAGATTTGCAAAAACAGATACTGGAAAAGTTGCTATTTCGCATCAGAGCGGTCAAATCGGCGAGTGAAAACAAATACATACTTTTGAATGTTCCGAACGATAGGATCGAAAGAATCTGTCGGTTACTGCCGGGTATGAAAAGCCCAACCGTTATGCCACTTGCCGAGTCTGGTTGGAGTTCGGTGCATTCGGTTATTCACAAAGATGATTTTTGGGAAATAGTTGAAAAACTCAAGCAAGAGGGCGCGCAAGGAATTTTAGTGATCTCAATCGATCAAATGGTTAGGTAGCTTATGCAAGTGATTTTTCATCCTGAAAGAGACAAATGGGAACAAATTATTGCACGTCCAGCGCTGGATGCTGAATTTTTGGAGCAAAAAGTTACGGAGATTCTGCGGCAGGTTAAACAGGAAGGCGATAAGGCATTGAGAATTTTAACGTCTCGATACGATGGAATCGAGATCGAAAATTTTGCCGTTACCGAAGAAGAATTCATCGAAGCAGAAAAGCAGGTGGATGATGAATTGAAGGAAGCTATTGAAACGGCGAGAAGAAATATCGAGAAATTTCACGCTTCACAAGTAGAAGAAAACAGAGTGGTTGAAACTACGAAAGGTGTTTTCTGTTGGCGGAAATCCGTTCCGATTGAAAAAGTTGGGCTTTACATTCCTGCAGGAAGCGCACCGCTTTTTTCAACTGTTCTGATGCTGGCCGTTCCTGCAAAAATCGCGGGTTGCAAGCAGATTGTAATGTGTTCACCTGCCGACAAAAATGGGAAAACGAATCCTGTAACTCTGTACACGGCTAAAGTTTGTGGCGTTGACAAGGTTTTCAAACTCGGTGGTGCACAGGCAATTGGAGCAATGGCTTTCGGAACGGAGAGCGTGCCGAGAGTTTATAAGATTTTCGGTCCCGGAAATCAATTTGTTAACGAAGCAAAAAGGCAAATTGCGAAATTCGGTGTTGCGATTGATATGCTTGCAGGTCCGTCGGAAGTTGCAGTCCTAGCTGATGAAACCGCCGATCCGACATTCGTTGCTTCCGATTTACTTTCACAAGCCGAACATGGTTCAGATAGCCAAGTTATTCTGGTTACTACGAGCCAAAAAATCATAAACGAAACTTTATCTGAGTTGGAAAGACTACTTAAAGTTTTGCCGCGAAAAGAAATAGCCAAGAAAGCTCTGGAAAATTCCAAAGCTATTTTGTTCGATGATTTGGATACGGCAATCGAGTTTTTGAACGAATATGCATCGGAGCATCTTATACTGGCCGTTGAAAAAGCCGAAGAGGTAGGGGAAAAGATAACAAATGCTGGTTCGGTTTTTGTTGGGAATTATTCTTGCGAATCTGCTGGTGATTATGCCTCGGGAACAAATCACACGCTTCCGACAAACGGTTATGCTAAGGCTTTTAGCGGTGTTTCTCTGGATAGTTTTATGAAGAAAATCACTTTTCAACGACTTACATCGGAGGGAATTCGCAATTTGGGAAGAACAATCGAGGTAATGGCGGAAGCAGAGGGGCTGCATGCTCATAAGATGGCTGTTTCAGTGAGGTTGGAAAAGCTGCTGATGCTTCAAAATTCAGATGAACCATCGGAAAAAGCTTAATGGGTGTGGCGAGGTAGACGGGCATAATAGAGTGAGTTTTGTTTGAGAAACACCGTAAAATACGGAATGAGTATACTTGTGGGGCATAAGGGGTGGACACTTGAAGCATGAAATGACTTCGGTCGAGCGAAAATGCAATGAAACAAAAAGAGAGAAGCGAGAAATGAACATACAGAGGTTAGTTAGAGAAAACATAAAAAGCTTGAAGCCGTATTCATCGGCTAGAGATGAGTTTTGCGGTAGTGGAGATGAGATTTTTCTTGATGCCAACGAAAACAGTTTCGGCTCGCCTCTGCCGCAAAATTACAACCGCTATCCAGACCCGATGCAATGGGGAATCAAACGGCGCCTTGCTGAAATGTATGGAGTTAGTTATTTGGAAATTTTTGTCGGCAATGGAAGTGATGAAGCAATTGATCTTGCTTTCAGGATTTTCTGCGAACCTGGGAGAGATTCTGCAATCATCTGTCCACCGACTTACGGCATGTATGAAGTTTCCGCACAAATTAACAACGTAAGACTGAAGAAGATCAGACTAAAAGAAGACTTTTCTCTCGATGTCGAAGCTGTAAAACTTGCGTTTGACGAAAACACGAAATTGCTTTTTTTGTGTTCACCGAATAATCCAACAGGAAATTCTTTTCCGGTCGAGCAAATAACAGACCTGATTGTATCTTTTCAAGGCATTGTGGTTTTGGATGAAGCCTACATACATTTTTCGAGTCAAAAATCGTTGGTCGGTGAAATCAGAAATTTCCCGAATCTAATTGTGCTCCAAACCTTTTCAAAGGCATGGGGATTGGCAGGTTTGAGAGTTGGGCTGGCTTTCGCAAATGAAGAAATTGTCGGTTTATACAACAGGGTAAAACCGCCGTATAATCTTTCTAAGGTTGCACAAGACTTGATATTGCATGCATTGGAAAATCAAAATAAAGTGCAAGCTATGGTTAAGGAAATTTTAAGCGAGCGTGCGAAGTTAGCCGAAGGCTTAAAGAGAATCTCTTTTGTTGAGAAAATTTTCCCTTCCGATGCGAATTTCCTTCTTGTGAGAGTTAAAAATCCCGATCTGACCTATAAATTTTTGCTTGATGAAAAGATAGTGGTTAGGGACCGAAGCAAAGTTGAGCTTTGCGAAGGCTGTTTACGAATAACCGTCGGCACAAGTCAAGAAAATCAAGCACTTTTGCAGGCCCTAAGAAAGTTCGAGGCATTGGTTTATGAAAAAGAAGGTGCTGTTTGTTGATCGTGATGGGACACTGATTTTCGAGCCTGAAGATTTTCAGGTTGATTCATTTGAGAAGCTACGTTTCTTACCCGGCGTTATCACTTATCTCGGCAAAATCGCTAAGGAGCTTGACTTCGAGCTTGTGATGGTAACAAACCAAGATGGACTCGGAACGGAAAGTTTTCCCGAAGAAAAGTTTTATCCAGTTCATGATTTTCTGATAAAAACACTCGAAGGCGAAGGAATCATTTTTTCTGCGATTCATATTGACCGAAGCTTTCCGCATGAAAATCGTCCAACACGCAAACCGCAAACCGGAATGCTTATGAAATATATTGGCTCGGATGAATACGATCTGAGCAATTCTTTTGTCATAGGTGATAGACCTACGGATGTTCAGTTAGCAAAAAATCTTGGGGCGAAGGCGATTTTTATTAGAAATCCGAATTTTACGTTGGAAGAATCGGTGTTTTCAGAGCAACCGGATGTATTTGTTGTGTCGAGTTGGAAAGAAATTTATGAACTTTTAAGATTTCCGCCGCGAAAAGTTTCTCATCGTCGCAAAACAAGTGAAACGGATGTTTTGGTTGAGTTGAATCTTGACGGTATTGGGAGAGCTGAAATTTCTACAGGCATTGCATTCTTCGATCACATGCTTGAGCAAGTCGCACGTCACAGCGGAATTGACTTGAAGATTCAAGCTAGAGGCGATCTTGAAGTTGATGAGCATCACACAATCGAGGACGTAGCCTTAACGCTCGGAGAAGCCTTTGCAATTGCACTTCAAGACAAGAAACATATAGAAAGATACGGATTTTGCTTGCCAATGGATGATTGCTTAGCACAAGTTGCGATTGATTTCGGCGGACGCAGTTGGATTGTTTGGGAAGCTGAGTTTAAACGAGAAAAGATCGGAAAAATGCCTACAGAAATGTTTTTCCATTTCTTCAAATCATTTTCCGATACGGCTAAATGCAATCTGAATATCAAAGCCGAGGGAACTAACGAGCATCACAAAATAGAAGCAATTTTCAAGGCTTTTGCTAGAGCGATCAAAATGGCAGTTCGCCAAAGTAGCGATAATAAACTCCTACCTAGCACAAAGGAAAAAATATAGTGACAAACAAGCTTTGAATGAAGGTTGGGTTAGTGGGAAAAGACTGAAAGAAAAGCGGCTGGAGGGAGATAAAATGAAAGTTGTTGTTGTTAAATATAACGCAGGTAACATCGAATCCGTAAAAAATGCATTAAAGAGATTAGGCGTTGAGCCGATTCTAAGCGATGATGCTGAAACAATTTCTACTGCCGATAAGGTGATTTTTCCCGGGGTCGGCGAAGCTTCAAGTGCGATGCGATATTTGCGGGAAAGAAACCTTGACAGAGTAATTAAACAACTAAAGCAACCTCTTTTAGGAATTTGCTTGGGAATGCAACTTCTTTGCAGTTATTCAGAGGAAAACAATACCGATTGCTTGCACATATTTCCTTATGCGGTGCGTAAGTTTGAAAGTGATGACTTGAAAATCCCACATATCGGTTGGAACGACCTTTCCCAATTAAAAAGTTCACTTTTTAGCTCGGTTGCAGAAAACTCCTTTGTGTATTTCATTCACAGCTACTACGTGGAACTCGGAGAAAATACAACTGCGATAAGCGAATACGGCGTTAAATTTTCTGCTGCCATTGAAAAAGAAAATTTCTACGCCGTGCAATTTCATCCTGAAAAATCAGGTCACATCGGCGAGATTATATTGAAAAATTTTCTAAGTTTATGATTGAAATAATCCCGGCAATTGATCTGATCGAAGGCAAATGCGTGCGTTTATCGCAAGGTGATTTTGAAAGAAAAAAGGTTTACGAGGAAAATCCGCTCCAAGTAGCGAAGGCCTTCGAGCAAAATGGGCTTAGGCGTTTGCATTTGGTCGACCTAGACGGAGCAAAATCAGGAAAGCCTGTGCATCTGAAAACACTTGAGCAGATAGCCAAAAACACCGACCTTTTGATTGACTTCGGCGGCGGGCTGAAAACAGAATCCGATCTTCAAGATGCATTCAATGCTGGTGCTTTTCAGGTCAGTCTTGGAAGCATTGCTGTAACCGAGAAAGAAAGGGTCTTTGAATGGATTGAGAAATACGGAAGCGACAAAATCTTGATAGGAGCAGATGTTCTAGAAGAAAAACTGGCAATAAACGGATGGCAGACAAAAACCGAAGTTGATGTCGTATCGTTTTTGAAAGAATTCTGTAGTAAAGGTTTAAGGCAGGCTTTCGTAACCGATATTTCAAAAGACGGTATGATGGGCGGAACTTCCATTGAGCTTTATAAAAGAATTCTCAGGAATCTACCGAGTCTTGAACTGATAGCTTCTGGCGGAGTTTCTTGCATGGAAGATGTTTTTTTGCTAGAAAAGATTGGATGCAGAGGAGTAATTATAGGAAAAGCGATTTATGAAGGAAAAATCAAATTGGAGAAACTTGGGACGATTCGGAGGAATTAGACAGATCTGGAAAAAAGGACTATAACTTTGAAGGATCAACGCCGATGCTTACCAAAAGAATAATTCCATGCTTAGACGTAAAAGACGGCAGAACCGTGAAAGGCACAAATTTCGTGAACTTGCGTGATGCGGGCGACCCGGTTGAGCTTGCCGCAGTTTATTGCCAGCAAGGTGCTGACGAACTGGTTTTTTTAGACATTACTGCTACGAGCGAGAAAAGACGCACTTTGACGGAGCTTGTTAAGCGAATCGCTGAAAACATAAACATTCCTTTCACGGTCGGCGGAGGAGTCAATTCGCTTGAAGACATAGAGGTTTTGTTAAACTGCGGAGCCGATAAAGTTTCGATAAACACTCATGCCGTAAGAGATCCAAACATAATAACGGAAGCGGCGAAAAATTTTGGTTCTCAATGCATTGTTTTAGCGATTGATGCCAAGAGAGAAGGTGATAGCTGGAAAGTTTTTTTGAGTGGTGGGCGAATAGGGACGGAAATTGATGCAGTCGAATGGGCAGGATACGGCGTTGAGCTTGGTGCCGGGGAGATTTTATTAACTTCGATGAATACAGACGGGACTAAAAACGGCTTTGATCTTGAACTAACGAAGCGAGTTTCGACGTCGGTGAAAGTTCCTGTGATAGCATCTGGCGGAGCAGGAAATTTCGAGCATTTCAGAGAAGTCTTTGAAGAAGGAAAAGCTGACGCTGCACTTGCAGCCAGCGTTTTTCACTTTCAAGAAATCGAAATACCGAAATTGAAAGAATACCTGAAAAACTGCGGTATCTGTGTTAGACTTTGATGCCTTATGAAACTTGAAAAATTTCTTGGAGGAAAGCGTTAGTTTGTATTCGTCTAGCAATCGAGATCTGCCCAGAAAATCGAATCATCTGAAAAGCCGAAGGTTAAAAGGCTTAACGAAGCTACTAGAAAAGATCTCCAAAGCGATTTTGAAAAATTGTTGCTACAACAATTGCGGCTGTTTCGGCACGAAGAATTCTCTTGTTTGAAAATGTTACTATTTGAATACCTTTCTCGGAAGCGCTTTGAAGTTCTTCATCATCCCATCCACCTTCTGCACCGACAATTGCAGTTGCTTTATTACCGAGAACTGTTATGTTTGCAATGCTGATACCGTTTCGCTCCGAAAATAAAATATAAGACTCACCAGCCCTAATGTTTTCGGAACATTTTTTGATGAATTCGTTGAAAAACACAGGATTTTCCAGTTTCATCAGTTTTGCCCGACCGCATTGTTTACTTGCTTGAATGATTATTTTCTGCCATCTTTCAAGTTTCCTTTTAGGATCGTTTATCTTGACTTGGCATCGTTTGGTTAAAAGCGGAGTAAAACAGCCGACACCCAATTCTACGGCTTTTTGGATGACTAAATCGAACTTTTCACCTTTCAAAATACCGACGGCAAGCCTTAAATCCAAAGTCGATTCTTTTGCCAAAGGTTCTTCTTTCTCAACGATTTCAAGTTCCACTTTGTCTGTAATTCGCTTGATCAAGCACCTGAATTCGTTACCATTGCCGTCAAAAACTCTTACTACATGGCCTTCAGAAAGTCGCAAAACGTTTTTCAGATGGTTTGTTTCATCGAAATCTAGAAAAATTCGGTCATCGAAAATGTTTTCAGATGAAGCGTAGAAGCGATGCATTTTAATTCTGACGAAAGCTTTGCGAAAAGCAACGACTCAGTCCGAATGAAACATCATAACCGAACAGAAGCTTAGGTTTGAAACATACCTGTTAGTCGAAGTAGAATTAAAAGAGAAAATCGAAGGAGGCGCGAGGATGATCAAGAGATTTACCTTTGCCGTCTTTCTTTTATTATTTACCTTCGGTGGCTTCGTTGTTTCAGGACAAGAGGGGACTCAAACACAAGATGTATCGAAAAAGCCGCGAAAGGTAAAAAGGGAGATGGGGAAAGTTTACAAAGACTGGCTAGAAAAGGACGTTGCTTACATCATCACGCCTGAAGAGAAAAAAGCATTTTTAGCTCTAGAAACCGATGAAGAAAGGGAAAACTTCATAGATATGTTTTGGCGCAGGCGTGATCCGAATCCGGACACAGAAGAAAACGAATTTAGAGAAGAATATTACGAAAGAATTGCATACGCCAATGAGCATTTTACTTCGGGTATTCCTGGTTGGAAAACCGATAGAGGCAGAATTTACATAATGTATGGTAAGCCCGATTCGATAGAATCATACCCGTCAGGTGGAGTTTACAACCGTCCGAGTTGGGAAGGCGGTGGAACGACGACGACATATCCGTTTGAAATTTGGTTTTATCGCCACATAGAAGGCGTTGGTAGCGGGATTGAGATCGAATTTGTTGATCCCACAGGGACAGGCGAATATCGAATTGCAAGAAGCCCTTATGAAAAAGATGCGCTTTTGATGGTGCCGGGGGCTGGGTTGACGCTAGCTGAAGAATTAGGATTAGCCGACAAAGCCGATAGAATTTCAGGACGATACACGGACACAATGAACTTCATGCGTGAGCAAGACATGCCTTTCAGGCGGCTGGAGATTATAACGGCTTTGCAACGTCCACCGCAGGTTAAATATACGGATTTACAAGCCAGTCTCGAATCGCCTGTTATTGATACAAACCCACTTGATTTCGACGTGCGAATAGACTTTTTCCGTCAGTCTGAAAATCAAGTTATATCGGCTTTCACAGTGCAGGTTGACAATCGTGAATTGACTTTTAAGGAAGAAGGGGGATTACCGACGGCGAAGATTAACATTTTCGGACGTATTACATCCGTTACTGGAAAGAGAATGGGCATTTTTGAAGATTCTGTAACGACCAATGCCTCACCACAAGAGCTTGCCGAAATAAAAGAGAAGAAGTCTGTCTATCAAAAGGCTATAGCATTACCACCGGGAAGATACAAGATAGACGTGATTGTTCGCGACGTTGAAAGCGGAAGTCGCGGTGTTCGCAGCATCGGATTTGAGGTTCCAAAGTATGAACCCGATAAATTGGGAACTTCAACTTTGATATTAGCTTCAAAACTTCGTTACACGACCGAACAAGACATTGGTGGAATGTTTGTAATCGGCAAGGAGAAAGTAATCCCGAATTTGACAGGTGAGTTCAAGAAAGGGCAAGATGTCGGAATTTACATGCATATTTACAATGCCGGGATAGACCAAACGACACTTCGTCCCGCCGTTGACGTTGAATACGTTATCACGAGAGATGACAAAGTTATCTTGAGACAAAAAGAAGATTGGAGAGACATGAACGATTACGGGCAGAGACTTACAATTGCTCGTTTGCTTCCAACAACGCAACTGCCAACGGGAGATTACGAAGTCAAGATTCTGATACAAGACAAAGTAAATCCACAAAGTAAACCGTTGGAAGCATCTGCGAAGTTCAAGATCGTACAATAGGAGTCAAAGCAGTTAAACATTTCCTGATGGAATCTAATGATTTTATGGAATCTAATGATTTTACGGAATCTAATGATTTTCGTTCGACGGCAGCAGTGTTATGCTAACATGGTTTTCTATCGGCAAATCAAGGGAGTGAAACAAGAACGGAATTCTGATCAAGATCATCTAGGCACTGGATGGGAAAACTCTCTTTTGCTTGTTGGAGCATTGATTGAGAATGAGAAGAAGGCGGGATGAGCAATGTCAGCATTATCGTTCTAAATGTTTGCTTTCTAGCCGAGGTTGTCCTATCAACAGCTATGAAAATTCTTTGGTGCTTTTGCTAAGAGTGCAGGAAATCTTTGCTTGACGTTGTGTCAAAACCAAGTCTGATTGGGTAGAGGTTTATGAAAACGAAGGTTTTCTTGTTTGCTTTTATTATTTTTTCATTCGGGAATAACTCTTTTGCATGTGGTTTGTGGCAAAACGATTTTTGGCTGGATCTAATCAATTTTGATTTCAAAAAAATTACAGAACAAGATGAAAAACTCATCTTTCCGGGAGAAAGAAGACTTAGAGACATTAAACAACTAACTTTCGGCGGAGAAAATGCCGAAGCATATTTTTCTTTCGATGGGAAGAAGCTAATTTTTCAATCAAAGCGTGACGGTAGAGGTTGTGATCAGATTTATACGATGAACATCGATGGTTCCGACGTCAGAATGGTCTCGACCGGACTGGGAAGGACAACTTGCGCATATTTTCTCAAAGGCGATAAAAAGATCATTTACAGTTCAACACATCTCAGTGGAAAGGACTGCCCGCCGGCTCCCGATTATTCGAGAGGTTACGTTTGGGCAATTTATCCGAGTTACGATATTTTTGTGGCAAGTGCAGATGGTTCCAACTTAAAACGATTGACGAATACTCCTGGATACGATGCCGAAGCTACGGTTTCGCCCGACGGAAAAAAGATAGTTTTTACTTCGATGCGCGATGGTGATCTCGACATTTACGTAATGGACACGGACGGAAAAAATGTCAAACGTTTAACAAATGAACTAGGTTATGACGGTGGACCTTTTTTCTCGGCGGATGGCAAACAAATAGTCTATCGCGCATATCATCCAAAAACTCCCGAACAAATAGAAAGATACAAGAAACGCTTGAGTGAAAATCTGATAGAACCAAATGTTTTTGAAATTTGGGTGATGAATGCAGACGGAACGAATAAACGCCAAGTAACAAATTTAGGTGTAGCATCTTTCGCTCCGTTTTTTACGCCTGATGGTAAAAGAATTATCTTTTCAACCAATTATTTTGCTACCGATCCGAAAAAGAGAAATTTTGAGCTGGCTTTAATAAACCTTGACGGAACAGGGTTGGAAAGAATAACCTTCAACGAAACCTTCGACGGATTCCCAATGTTTTCACCTGACGGTAAAAAATTAGTCTTCGCCTCGAACAGAAATGCTTCGGTCCCCGGAGAGACTAACATCTTCATTGCCGATTGGGTAGAGTTTTGAGTTACTTATTCAGGGTTTTATAGAATACCGATGACTAAGCTTTTGAGAGTGATGAATCGGCGCGAGTTTTAAGTCTTTAATAAAATTTTGCTTGTCAAGAACATCGAGGATTCATTTTGAAGCGGGTTGATGGTAATATGGATTTAGCTTGCCGGATATTTTTGAGTTGAGTTTATAAGATGAGAGTTACCTTACGAGTGGTAGAAGGACCTCATGCGGGACGCACGTTTACATTTGATAGACCTGATACTTTTCTAATAGGTAGAGCCGAGACGGCGCATTTTTGCCTTCCTGACGACAGATATTTTTCACGCCATCACTGCTTGCTTGAGATTTCTCCTCCGAGAGTTTTTCTCAGGGACTTGAACTCAACCAACGGGACCTACGTAAACGGAGTGAGGGTTGAAGCGGCGCATCTGAAAAATGGCGATAGGATCCAAGGTGGAAGAACGGTTATAGAAGTAGAGGTTTCGGTGGTTATCGAGGATCAAAAACCTGAAAACGAACCGACAGTTCCTTCTGTTGTGACGGTGAGCTGTTTGAATTGCGGAAGAATCACAAAGACAGAGGCATCTAATCCCGATACAAAGTTTTGTTTTATCTGCAAAGACTGTCGTCAGGAGTTAAAGGATAATCCCCAGACGATTCCGGGCTATCAGAAGATAAAAGTGCTAGGACAGGGCGGTATGGGAAGCGTTATTCTTGCTAGGTCCTTGAAAGATGGGCAACCAGTTGCGATAAAAACTTTGCTTCCCGAAGTTGCTGTTAACGAACAAGCTGTAAAGCGTTTCATGAGAGAGATTCAAGTTTTGTCTTCTTTGAGGCATCCGAACATAGTAGGCTATCTCGATCATGGAACTTACAACGGGATAATTTATTTGGTCAGTGAGTTTGTCAACGGAATAGATGCATCGAAATTTGCCAAACAGCGAGGTGGAAAGGTTGATTATAAGACGGCGATTAGCATAATAGAGCAAATTTTATCGGCGCTTGATTATGCACACCGCTTGGGCTATGTACATCGCGACATAAAAGAGCAAAATATCCTAGTGCAAGAAATCGCGCCACAAAAATATGTGGCAAAACTTACAGATTTTGGTTTGTCAAAGAGTTTCAAGGATGCAGGGATGAGCGGTGTAACAATGGTCGGTGACGTTGCAGGAACGGTGATTTACATGCCACCAGAGCAGATAAGGGATTTCAAAGATGTAAAACCACCAACCGATATCTACGCAGTCGGAATGACCTTGTATGTTTTGATGACCGGAACCCATGCATTGGATATCGGCTCATCGGCCAGCATAGCAGAAATTGTGAAGGCTATTTTCGATAAGAAAATTATTCCGATTAGAGTCAAAGACAGTAGCATTCCGTCGTCCGTAGCGGAAGTTGTTGAAAGAGCGTTGGCAAAAAAACCGGAAAATCGCTGGAGGACGGCAGGCGAAATGCGTCAAGCGCTTTTGAAAGCGGCAAACATGGCTTGAGTTTTTGTCGTTGCGGCGTTTTATAGCTTTACCGAAAAAATTTTGAGCTTGATTCATTTTTGGAAATCGTTTCGCTACAAAGTACCTGAGACTGCTTCGTTCAACTTCATTGAACTTGATTTGTTAAAACCGGCAGGCTAACTTCTGATTGAACGGGTTCAAAAATTTCGTCTAACTCTTTTTGAACCGAGCCATGTCCGGGTGGAATTTTCTTTATCAAAGGCTCAAAGTTTTTGAAGTCGTAAAGCTTCGTATCAAGTAGATGAGAGCTTATAACGTTGGAAAGCGCCGTCATGATTGAAGAACGAATAAAGGGAATCTCTTTTTCTAAATCGTTTATGAGTTTTTTGACCCTAGCGCGTTTCAAGTTGGGTTGCGATCCACAAAGATTGCATGGGATTATCGGGAATTGTCTAAATTCGGCATATTTTGCGATTTCTGATTCAAGACAGTAAGCCAAAGGTCTTATAACGGTGTTTCTTCCGTCATCAGATCGCAAGATCGGTGGCATTGCCTTCATTTGGCCAATGTAGAAAATGTTTAGTAGAAAAGTCGAGATAATGTCGTCTGCATGATGTCCTAGAGCTATCTTAGTGCAATTTTCTTCAACTGCAACGCTGTAAAGTATTCCGCGTCTTAGCCTAGAGCAAAGCGAACAATAAGTTTTTCCTTCCGGAATATGCTGGCGAACAATTGAATACGTATCTTCTTCGATGATTCTATAAGGCACACCGATACTTTTCAAATAATTCGGTAATACATCCGCAGGGAAACCAGGTTGCTTTTGATCTAAGTTTACGGCTAGTATTTCAAATTTTATGGGCGAATGTCTTCTGATTTCTAGCAATAAATCAAGCATTGTATAGCTGTCTTTTCCACCCGATAGGCAGACCATTACCTTGTCGCCTTGCTCAATCATTGAAAAATCTCGAATAGCTCTGCCGACTTTGTTAAGTAGCTTTGCTTTTAGTTTTTTCTCCATAACAACTCTTTTTAAAGAATCAAATAAAAAGTTACTACAAAATTTGGAAAATTCATAAACCTTTTATAAAATCTAAGAACCGAACTTTAAAATTAGGGAGGGTTTTTATGATAATACTAGGGCGTAAATCAGAAGAACCTACAGGGAAGCAACCGGAAACGAAACCAGCTACCCAAACTCCTGCTACTCAAGCTCCTGCTGTTCAGACTCCTACTACTCAAACTCCTACTACTCAAAGTCCTACTACTCAAAGCCCTGCTACTCAGGGTTCTGCTACTCAAAGTTCCACCATTCAAAGTTCTAGTGTGGCACATTTGAGTGAGCAAAGCACGGTTGAAATTAAGGGAGAGCGTTTCAGCGCGTATATAGGGAACGGAGCAACCTTTGTTGGTGAAGCGACCTTTCAGTCAATGTTGAGAGTAGATGGAACTTTAACGGGACAAGTAAGATCAGAGGATGGAACCCTGATAGTTGGAGCATCGGGTAGGGTAGATGCAGGTGTTCGGGTCGGAGTGGCGATAATAAACGGAGTTGTCAGCGGTGACATATTTGCATCCAACAGGGTAGAATTGGGCAAGACAGCACGGGTAACCGGTAACATAGAAACGCCGCGTTTGAAAATAGAGGAAGGAGCTTTGTTTGAAGGTAAATGCACCATGCTCAAAATGCATGAAGCTTCTCAGAAGGATTCTGTAAAACAAGCAATTAGGGAACCTGGGAAAGAAACTATCAAAAGCACCTAGCTTTTTTCTGGTTTCAATTACGAAAAGCTATTTCCAAGCTTCCGCTTTCGGAAACGATAAGCCGATAAAGCTGGCAGGTTCGTTTTAAGTTTGTCAACTTCTAGTTGTAAGTTCTTCAATACTGAGATCTTTTAGTCCTAGAACTTTATTTTCAATCGACTTTTTTGCTTTTTTCTTGGTTGAGAATTTTCCGGCCTATTCAAGGTAAGATTCAAAGGAAACTTGAAACCGATCTAATAACGATTGGGTATTACGCCAAACTCGTTTTAGATTTGTTTTGCTTTTTGATCGACGACAAGAGTTTTAGAACTTGAAGGTAATTTTGAACCATGTTGACCGTTTTATCGGTGGCATTTCTCGGCTGGCTTTTTTTCGGATATTTTGCATACGGCAAAATAATAGCTCGTGAATTGGAACTAGACGATTCGCGCCGGACTCCAGCAAATGAAATCAACGATGGTAAAGATTATGTCCCGACAGGACCTTTTTATCTCTTCGGTCAGCATTTTTCGGCAATAGCTGCCGCAGGTCCAATTGCAGGACCTATCTTAGCTTGTCAATCTTTCGGTTGGCTTCCGTGTCTTCTTTGGATAGGACTAGGAGTTGTTTTGATAGGTGCGGTTCACGATTTCACGGCACTTTTCTCTTCAGTTCGGCATCGTGCCTGTTCGATTGCAGAGATTACACGTGAAAGAATAGGCAGAAGAGCTGGAAGGGCAATGATGCTGTTTATATGGATTGCTTTGATCTATGTAATTGTTGCATTTACCGACATAACTGCGGGAACTTTCGTTGCGGGCGATGAAGCATTGATAGGTGAAGTTAGATTCAATCCTGGTGGTGCTGTTGCCTTTGCAAGTATCGCTTATCTGGGACTTGCAGTTGTTCTTGGGTTTGTTCAAAAATTCCTTAAACCACCACTGTGGCTGGTGACTTTGATTTTTGTCCCGGCGACTTTCGCGCTTTCCTACTTAGGCACAAAATTTTCAACCCTTTTTTTGCTGGATCATACAAGCTGGGCAGTTTTGATTTTGCTTTATTGTCTGGTTGCTTCAATAATTCCAGTCTGGTCACTATTGCAACCGCGTGGTTATCTCGGCGGCTTTGTGCTTTACAGCGCACTTGCAATAGGTGTTATAGGAGTTTTCTTTGGTGGATACGAAATCAAACAGCCTTACTTCAAATCATGGGATGTTGGCGGATTAACTGGTTCGCTGTTTCCGTTCTTATTCGTGACAATTGCATGTGGAGCTTGTTCGGGATTTCACGGATTGGTATGCTCTGGTACAACTTCAAAGCAAATTGACAAAGAATCTCACACACGTCCCGTAGGCTATGGAGCAATGCTTGCCGAAGGGTTCGTTGCTTTCATTGCTTTGGTGACCATAATGATTGTATCGTCTGAAGTTGTAAAGGGCGTTCCGCCGGGCAAAATTTACGGAAACGGTATCGGTGAATTTTTGACGATTTTAATCGGTAAAGAAAATCTTCCATTTGCCATAACATTCGGAGCAATGGCATTTTCAACCTTCGTTTTCGATACTCTCGATGTTTCACTCAGATTAGGTCGTTACATAATACAAGAATTGACGGGGCTTCAAGGAAAAACGGGTGCAGTCGTAGGGACTTTAGCTACAATTGCAATACCTTTTATCAGCGTTTTGCTTGCACCGAGAGGAAGCTGGAACGAATTTTGGACTCTTTTTGGTGCATCGAATCAACTTCTCGCGGCTTTGACATTGCTTTCCATCACGATTTGGCTCTATCAATCCAGAAGAAGAATTGCCTTTACTCTTTTGCCGATGCTGTTTGTTTTAACAATCACTCTTTGGGCACTCGGTAGTCTTGTAATCGGCAACCTCCAGACTTCAAGCGGTTTCGACGTAAAAATGATAAACGGAATAGCTGCATCTGTTTTGATTTGCTTAGCAATTTTTCTAGTGATCTCGGCAATTGCCAGAGTTCATTACGAAAAACGAAGCATTGATTTGAGATTATCGGATGTTAAAGACTGAAGAAGCAATTGAAATTCGAGAGGTTTTAAGTCCCAGAGAAGAGAAATTTCAGGTTTGGCGAAATCGCGTAGGACTTGTTATTGCTCCGATTTTATTTTTCGGCATTTACTTTGCTCCTCTGAATCTAAGTCCAGAAGCTCATAAACTCGCTGCGATAATTGCGCTAACTCTTGTTCTGTGGATTTGTGAGTCCTTACCGATGCCTGTTACCGCACTTTTAGCTGCGACTCTTTGCGTTGTTTTGAAAGTAGCGCCTGCAAAAGAAGTCTTCGCACCGTTTGCCGATCCGCTGATGTTCTTATTCATAGGTTCTTTCATTATTGCGAGGGCGATTTTTATCCATGACTTGGACAAAAGATTTGCCTACACGGTTTTGTCGCTTAAGTGGATTAGCACAAGCCCCAAAAAGCTTCTTTTTTCTTTCGGAGCCGTGACTGCTTTTGTTTCGGCGTGGATTTCAAACACTGCAACAACGGCAATGATGCTTGCAATTGGGTTGTCAATTATCAGAGTCATTTTCAGATATGAAAAGCAAGTAAACCCAAGCTATGCAACTTCACTGATGCTGATGACTTCTTTTGCTGCTTCCATTGGCGGTTTAGCAACTCCGATCGGCACTCCGCCAAATGTTATCGGATTGGGCTTCATTCGTCAATTAGGCGGAGTTGAGATAAATTTTTTCGAGTGGCTTTTGATCGGTATTCCCATAGTAGTGATATTGTATTTTTTCCTGTTTTCTTATTTGAGCTTTTTTGCACCTGCTGGGGTCGATAGGTTAGAAACTTGCCGTATGGTCGTAGAAGAAGAGAAAAATAAATTGGGGAATTGGACGCGCGGACAGAAGTCCGTTCTGATAGCTTTCTTGGCAGCAGTATTTTTCTGGGTTTTTTCGGGGTTGGTGGGAATCTTTTTAGGAGAAGAAAGTTTGCTTTACAAAACGGTAAGCGTAAGATTTCCCGAAGCTATCGGTGCTATGATAGGTGCGTGTTTGCTTTTTCTGTTACCGGGAAACGAAAAGGGTAAAAAGGCGATTTCATGGGATGAAGCCGTCAAGATTGATTGGGGAGTGATTTTGCTTTACGGAGGAGGCTTTACCTTAGGTGTTCTTTCATTTCAAACAGGTCTCGCGAAAAGTCTTGGTGATACTTTAGGTGCTTTAATTCCGACAAACAGCCAAGTAGGACTTTTGATAACATCTGCTTTGTTTGCAGTTATACTTTCAGAATTAACTTCAAATACAGCTTCTGCAAACATGATTGTTCCGATCAGTATTGCAATTGCACAAAGCCAGAATTTAGATCCACTAGTTCCAGCTCTTGGAGCTACTTTCGCAGCAAGCTTGGGCTTTATGTTACCGGTTTCAACACCTTGTAATGCTATTGTTTATGGTTCAGGACTAGTTCCTTTGACAAAAATGATAAAATACGGCATTTTGCTTGATATTTTCGGCGCAATTATTGTTGTTACATTCTTGTTTTTTGCCTTCAGTTTTTTCAGATAAAAAGAACTTTTTGTTATTTTGAGTTCTTCAGATTTTTTTCAGTTTTTCTAATCTTTCCGCCGCTGCTTGCAAAGTTTCGTCTTTTTTGCAAAAGCAAAATCTGACTTGCTGTTTGCCGAGTTTTTTGTTGTGATAAAACGAAGAACCCGGAACAACAGCGACTCCGATTTCGCGTATCAAGAATCTTGTAAATTCAAAGTCGTTGTCAAATCCGAAGTTTGAAATATCAGCCATTACATAGTATGCGCCTTCTGGATAAGTACATTTGAATCCAACTTGTCTTAGAATCGGCACCAAAAAGTCGCGCCTTTTCTGATATTCAGCTTTTAGGGTTTGATAGTATGAATCGGGTAATCTCATTGCGTAAGCTCCGGCGTGTTGCAAACAGTTTGGAGCGCCTACGGTGAGAAAATCATGAACTTTGCGGATTGCACTTGTTATGTCGGCCGGGGCAATTACGTATCCCACACGCCAACCAGTTACCGAATAGGTTTTTGAAAGCGAGTTTACCACAACTGTTCGTTCTTTCATGCCGTTTAGAGTTGCCATGCAAATATGCTCACGCTTAATGCTATTATCTTGATAAATTATGTGTTCGTAAATTTCATCTGTAAAGCACAAGGCATCAAATTCCTTGCATAGATCGGCGATGAATTCCATCTCTTCCCTTGTGAAAACTTTGCCTGTCGGATTGTTAGGATTGCAGATGATGATAGCTTTGGTTCGTTCGTTAAAGGCAGCGCGAAGCTCATTTTTGTCGAATTTCCAGCCTTGTTCGGTTTCGTAAAGCGGAACATGAACGGGAGTTGCGTCAGAAAGAATTGCATCTGGAGCATAATTTTCATAAAAAGGCTCAAAAAGTATGACTTCTTCGCCTTTGTTAACGCAAGCCAACATTGCGGCAATCATACCTTCCGTAGAACCGCAAGTGACGGTAATCTCGGTTTCTGGATCAACTTCTAATCCCCAAAATCTTTTTGTTTTTTCAGCAATTGCGTCACGAAATTCCTTAACTCCCCAAGTTATTGCATATTGGTTGTGGTCGTTGGCAATTGCCTGCATTGCTTTTTGTTTAATGTCTTCAGGTGCAGGGAAATCGGGAAATCCCTGTCCCAGATTGACCGCACCGTATTTCGTCGCTTCGCGAGACATCTCACGAATCACCGATTCGACCAAGCAGAGGGATTTATCTGATATGCGCTTTTTCTTGGGCTGGAACATAAGTCTTTTAGTTTGAGCCGCTTAGATTTTGTCAGTTTATTGCTTTCTTCTTTTTAAGCCTGTGAGCAAAGGTTTTACGAAACTTTGCCACCTTAGGCGCAACTACAGCCATGCAGTAAGGCTGATAGGGATTTCTTGCGAAATACTCTTGGTGATAGTCTTCAGCCGGATAAAAGTTTTTGAATTCGGTTACTTCCGTGACAACCGGATTTTCATACATCTTTGCTTCCGTAATTTCCTTGATTATTTTCTTTGCCGCTTCTTTTTGTTCTTCAGAGTGATAGAAGATAACTGAGCGATATTGAGTTCCGATGTCGTTTCCTTGACGATTCAGCGTTGTCGGATCGTGTACGGAGAAGAAAACTCGCAGTATGTCTTCGTATGAAACAATTTCAGGGTTAAATTTTATTTGAACTACTTCAGCATGTCCTGTTGTTCCGGTACATACCTCTTGATAGGTAGGATTCTCCTTGTGTCCGCCTGCGTATCCCGACACGACATCTTCGACCCCTTCGATTTCATCAAAAATGGCTTCAATACACCAAAAACAGCCACCTCCAAGAGTCGCAATTTGAAGATTTTCCTCGCCCATAAGCTAATTATTTTAGATCAGCTAGAAAGAGTCAATTGAGAAAGGTTGATTCTGAAACCGATTTTGGAGCAGCGCGTGCAGTGGAAGCAAACAACAAAAGAAAAACCGAAGCCTTTTTGGACTTCGGTTTTTCTTTGACAGTTTTTAGGATTTTTCACCTAAAAGTGTATCGCAGGACAAATTGCATATTTCTTGGAGAACCTTGAATGCCTATAAAGTTAGACCAGTTAGTCGGAGGATCGACAGGTGGACTGATTAAGGTTCCTGCCGGATCAAGTGCTAATCCATAGCCGGAACGGCTTGTGTCAATATCACCCATCTTTTGCGTGTTAGTTACATTGAAGATTTCCCAACGGAATTGAAGTTTGTGTTCTTCATTCCAGGGCATGTCAAAGGTCTTTCCAAAACCCATATCTAAAACCCAATAACCCGGCGTTCTAAAGACATTTCTGTCGCCTGTTTCTCCAGGATAAGCATTCCTGAAACTACGGTAAGCTTCAACCGTGTTGCATCCAAAAAGCTTACCTCCACGAGTTGGGCAAGGTTTGATATTTTTAGTTCGGGTTGTGTAGCTTTGCACGTTCCAGTTGGTAGCCCATCGAGTGTCATCGTAAGGTGCTGGAAAAGGCACTCCAGAGTTGTAGCGGTAAATGGCAGCAATTTGCCAGCCACCAATAAACAAGTTCGTAAGTTTGGAAACGTTGTTAAAGAAAGGTTGCCCTTTTCCGAAAGGCAATTGCACTATCGCATTTGCGTTTATCATGTGTTTCATATCGAAGTCAGACAAAGCATACATATCTCTTTGCCTGAAAGGATTCAATATGAAACCCGCGCCGGATGTTGTTTGATCGCTTTGCAATCCTGAACCTTCATCCATTGACTTGGAGAAGGTGTAGTTGAAGTCAAACGTGACTCGATTGGCTAACCTTTGACGAATCGTCAGCGTGCCTCCGTGATAATCTGAACGACCTATGGTGCTCCAAGCACCATAAGTTCCGTATTGGGGTTGGTAATAAATGTGTCTGTTTGGGAACAAAGGTGACAGAAAGGAAAGCTCAAGTTGAACACTTGTCCAGTCATTTCCATAATCAGTTCCACATCCACCAGGACCTGTATAAACCAGGGAATAAACGACTTGGGTTGAATTTGCTCCTGGACATCCTAAGATTCCACCTAAACCGGGGAAGAGGTTTTCAAAATATGGAATTGCTGGAATTTGGTTTATCGGTGTTCCTCTTTGCCTGTAAATCTCAAGTATCGTAGCGGCTGTATACCAGTCCATGCCGGAACGCGTATCAACAAAATTTGCAGGTGCTGCAACATCTCTTGCTTGCAAGAGGTTTCTTGCTGCGCGGCCTAAATAGGAAAGCGAAACCAAAAATCCTTTCGGAAGCGTGCGTTCATAGGTTAGGCTCCATGTGTAATGAATAGGAGCTTGCAGATTGGAATCTAATCCACCTTCGATCGAAGTAGGATAGACTCTATTAGGTTGTTGTCTTGGGAAAGAAATTCCACTGGGAATGTTTATGTTCGGAAGTGTTCTAACCGACTGGTTAAATCCGGTGAATAGAGGACCTGGATTTGTCGTTAGATTGTAGAAATTAGCTCTTATTTGAGAACGAGAAGAAAAGCCTAAGGTATTGTTTAGATCGAATCTAACAGCTAATGCTTGCCCGAAGTAATCGTTGAAAATTCCAAATCCACCACGAATTACAGATTGACCGTTCCTTCCTATGAATCTGCCAAACCAATTATCACCGAAATCCGGTGACCACGCAACAGCTATTCTTGGTTGGAGGTTGTTCCTGTCCCAATTGTAAAGAGGTGTTTTACCGTTCTTAGGTCCTGAAAGGTCAATTACGATTGGGTCATCGAAAATCTGTCCTCTGGCTGCTGCTGCTGCGCGAGCGCGGAAATAGTCACCAAGCGGAATTGTAGGTTTAGTTTCATAACCTTGAGCCTCGTACACAGGTCTACTCAAGCCGTAACGCAATCCAGCGGTGATTGTTAAGTTCGAGAAGAGTTTCCAGACGTCCTGTATGTAAAAGTCATATTCTTCGGTTCTAAAGTCACGTTCACTAGGTGAACCAGGAGGCAAAAGTTGACCATTTTTCAAGAAAGTGAAATTGGCTGCATACTGAGTGTATCTGCCAATTATAGCTGTTACAGCGTTTTGAACAGGGCTAACCGATGAGCTAGCAATACCGTAACCGAATGTGCTTTGCAAGTAAGCGTTTATTGGGTTTGAAACGGATTGTCCGCCAGCTGGATAGAACGATGGGTTGGTAATGGCATTGTCGTAGGCGGTGGCGTAGGATTCCCTTTTGTTGCTGATGAGCCTTATATTTGTACCAAATTGAAAGGTGTGTTTGCCTACGATCCAAGAAACGTCATTGGTAATGTTTTGAACTGGAGTTACTCTAGAAAGCGTTCTTGAGAAGAGTCTAGGTGAGTAAATAAATCTGAAAGAAATAGCATTTTCTGCTGAATCACCCTGATTACTAAAGGCCTCTCTGGTTAAACCATATCTGAAGTTATTTATTAGATTGCTTCTTACAGTCCACGTATGACCTATAACGAACCCTGATGGGTGTGACCAAAGTCTAGGTTTTGGAGTGTCTGGGAACTGAGGTGAAAAGGTTTCAACGTCGAAGATATAATTTCCCCGGAAGAACAGTTGTTGCTGTGAGTTGATATTCCAGTCTACTCTGAGGACATGGGAGTTATTATTGACTTCGTTATCAGCGTTGAACCGAAAACCGGCAGTGTTAAGCAAACGTCCTGGGAGACTATCACCTACGTCGAAACTGTTTGCGGGATATTTCGCAGCAGCTTGAGCCAAAGCTTGAAGTGCTACAGTGTTACAAGCACCATTACCACTGTGAGGTGGATCTGTAGGAACTACTGCTGGAAAGATAGTCGCAAGTTGTGCGCAGGTAAGCTGGACAACTTGCCCGTTGGTGTTAAGGAATCTTACGATCCCTTGTCCAAGATTCGGTAAGGGAACGACCCTAATGTTCGTCGAGCCTATGGTTGTTCTTTCGCCTTCATAACTGTAGAAGAAGAAAAGTCGATCTTTTATGATAGGCCCGCCGATTGCACCTCCGAAGACGTTTTTGTCAAGTTTTTGGCGTGGGACACCATTTCTGTTGTTGAAAAAGTCATTTGCAGACCATGCTGTTCTGCGGCCACTCAAAAACAAAGCCCCTTTGAACTCATTCGTTCCGCGCTTTGTGACCAATGAAACTTGAGCGCCTGAGGAACGTCCTTGATTTGCGTTTGCTGTCGTTGTTGTCACGCGGAATTCTTCAATGGCTTCTGAATTCAATCTCAAAACAGGACTGAAAATATCATTTGTTTGAGCTTCGTTAATATCAACACCGTCTAGAGTAATGTTAGATTGGTCACTTCTATTGCCAACAACATACCCGTCTCGGGTGACCCCAGGCTGGAGAGAAAGCAGATTGATAACGCTACGGGCTTCCGTAGGAAGTTGGGTAACTTGCTGTTCAACAAAAGAGTTCCCGACGGTAGCATCTTGCGTGTTCATCAAAGCCTCAGCTGTGTTACCGCCCACAATAACTATTTCTTCACCCCCTCCAACCTCAAGTGTTATACTAAGGTTTAGAGGAGTATCAACTATCATCTTGATATTTTGAATTGCCTTTTTGAATCCGCTGGCTTCCACTGTGAGTTGGTATTCACCAGGCGGAATAGATGCGAACGAGAAATTGCCTAATTCACTTGTCGTAGTTGTTCTAGAAAAGGAAATTGCCTGATTAGAGATGGTGACAGTAGCACCGGCTACTACTGCGCCTTGCGGATCTGTCACAATACCGCTTACAGTGGAAGTTCCTGTTTGGGCGTTAATGCTGATTGCGAATCCAATCACCACTAACGCCCACAGCGAAAAGATAAAGCTTGGTTTCTTCATATCATCCTCCTAGAAGATTTTTAGTGATAAGGGCATTAAAGAACATTAAGAATGATAATAAGTTCGCTGATTTTTTTCAAGCCTATTTCTACGTTCCGAATTTGAGATTTTGCGTTAAGGATTTTTGACTTTCTAAAAATACCACAAAGTGATAAATTCGTAAAGCGAATATTACAGATTTGTTAAGAATTTGAGGAAATAATTTTCACAGCAGTCGCACCGGTGCCGATTGCGGTGCTGATAGTCGGAGAAAGCGGGTTTGCAACATCGCCAATGGCAAATACGCCTTTCAAGCTAGTTTCACAATGACTGTTAACCTTGATGTAGCCGAATTCATCCATCTCCAATTGTTTCTTGAAAAGTTCCGTATTCGGTTCTACTCCGATGCGAATCAAAACCGATTGAACAGCTAAGAAAAATTTTTTCTTCGTAAGCAGATTTTCCAGTTCAACAGCTTCAATACAAGAATCACCTGTTATTTTTCTGACAACGGTGTTGGTTAACACTTCGATTTTACCATTTGTTTTCAACTTCTCGATGAATTCACTACGAGCGCGAAAGGTTTCTCTTCTATGAATGAGGAAAACTTTTTCCGCTGTTTGACTCAAGATTAAAGCGTTTTCTAGTGCAGCATCGCCACCACCGATGACGCAGACCTTTTTTCCTTTTACTTTTTTGGCATCTTTTTTTCCAGAAATTAAAATTCCTCTGCCTTGAAATTCTTCTTCACCTTCAACATTGAGCTTTCTTCTTCTGACTCCGGTAGCTATTATCAAATTTCCAGCCGATAATCTTTCGCCGTTTGAGAGTTGAATTTCTTTTCTCTCTAAGTTTACTTGTGTGATATTGACACCAGTGGCTATTCGGATATTTCGTTTTTTCAGATGTTTCAAGATTTTTTTACACAAATCTGCTCCGTTTTTGGCTTCGATTCCTAGATGATTTTCTATCGGATTATAAACAATTCTTAATTGCCCACCTGGGCAAACTTCTTTTTCCAGAACCGAGGCCTTTAGCTTGAGTTCGTCGCACCACAAAGCGGCGGACATGCCGGCAACCCCTGCGCCGATTATTATTGTGTCAAAACTCATGCCTACTTTTTCGGAGAACATAAACCTTGCTTCAGAAGATGCTTTGCCTTTGAAAACTATTTCTCGAATAAAGCTACTTTTTGATTAAATCGATTTTGTCCTAGATTTGGTTAAAAAAGAATCATTCAGAAAAATCTTAATAAATTTAGTAGTTTTACAAAATCGTTTTTTTGATAAAATACAAGTTAGCCTCGGCGAAAAATGCTCAGATAGGTAAGGTTGAAAGGAAAACGGTTATGAAACTCGAGCCTGACGTTCAGGATTTGTCGGTTGAAAATTTCGGTATTGAGTTCCCAGTTTACCTACAGCTTGAGGGTGGTCTAACCGAAATATTGAAAGTTGCGGTTAGAATGGCTCAATCAGGCAAAAAGTCAGAAGCAAAGCGAATTTTTCTTTATGTCGCCAGCTCAGAGCCGAACAATGAAGCCGCTTGGTTGTGGCTTGCTTCTTTGAGTGAATATCCAGAAGAACTGTTATGTTTTTTGAAAAATGCTCTGAGCATAAATCCAAATAACCAAAAGGCTTTGGAGTGGCAGAAAAATACTCGTGCTCTTTTGGCCAGAACCTTTGTTCAACGTGGTATCGTAGCTTATAAAGAAGAAAAAAAAGCTTTGGCGAGACAATTTTTTGAAGAGGCGATAAAAAACGACGGTGAAAACGAGTTTGCATGGCTTTGGCTTGCTTCTGTTACTGAGAGCATTGAGCGGAAAAAGGCTTGTCTGGAGAAAGTTCTGGAAATAAATCCAAATAACGAAGCTGCGAAAAGCTCTCTGGAAGCTATAAAGCGTCAAGTTGCTCGCGATCTGTTGAAAAAAGCGAATGCTGCTTTTATCTCTGGTAGAAACACTGAAGCACGTAAAATACTAGATGAGTTGATGAGTTTTGATTCCGAAATAGAGGAAGCATGGCTTCTAAAAGCTTATCTTAGTGAGTCTTTCGATGAAAAGAGAATTTGCTTTGAAAAGGTTTTAAGTCTTAACCCTCAAAATGAGATTGCCAGAACTGGCTTAGAGGCTCTTAAAGATATTCAAAGGTTCGATCAGAAGAAAGAGGAAGATAGACCTTCTGGAAAAGACGAGCCGAGTGAAGTTGCAATCCGCTCCCAACAACTTGAACCAGAAGTTACATTTGATGACGCAAAAATTTCAGCAGAAACTGAAAAGACTTCTCAGACGCCTCTTTTTCAGAAAGGAATAGCCGAAAGTGAAGAAAGACAACTAACAGAAAACAAGCCTTTTTCTGTAGGTTTAGAGGTTTTGGAAGTAGGGCAATCAGGTTATGCATCAGAAGACATGCAAGTTCGAGGACAAGAGTTTGTTCATCAAAGAGAAGAAGTTTTGCAAAAAGGTCTGGGCTCAAGTGAGGTATCCGAAGCCATTGGGTTTGAGACTCTTAGGGAATCTGATGCAGAAAAGACCCCTTTGGAAGAAGAAGGAATTATACCTCCTGAGGCAGTTGAAGCTAAATTTACAGACGCTACCCTCAAAACTAAAACCGAATTTGAGCGATGTGAAGCCGAATCTAGAATTACGGAGACCGGGTTGGAAGCTAAAATTCCGCCAGAGGTTTCCGTGTCTTCAAATATCGAGGTTGAGCAAGTCAGCACTTCTACGGCTACGGTCGCAGAACAAGTCCAAGATGAAATTTCGGTGGAGAATAGACAAATTCCACAGGAACCGAAACCCGCGGAAGTTGGAGAAGTGACGAAAAGAGAAGATGAGGTTACTGAAGAATCAGAAAAGTTTGTTGAAAACAAAGAAACTGAAGTCGGGAAAGCTGGAACTGAAAAAATTGAGGCTAGAAAAGTTGGAGCTGAAAGAGTAGAAGAGCTAAGAGAAACTCAAGTTGACGTAGATGAGAAGACCGTTGAAACGCCAGGTAGAGAAAAAGCCGAATCCTCTTTATCGCAAGATGTGGAGAGGCAAAAAGATGGCAGGAAAGTTATTTTGATAGTTGATGATAGCCCAACTATTCGCAAACTCGTATCTATAAAACTAGAAAAAAGCGGTTATGAAGTTATTCAGGCAAACGACGGTATTGAGGCTCTCGCTATAATCAAACAAGTTGTGCCTGATTTGATATTACTCGATATTACAATGCCGAATTTGGACGGCTACCAAGTTTGTAAGATGATTCGGTCTAATGAATCAACTAAGGATGTGCCTGTGATTATAATTTCAGGAAAGGACGGTTTTTTCGACAAAGTTCGTGGGCAAATGGCTGGTTCAACCGGATACATTACGAAGCCTTTCGGACCTGAAACTCTTATGAGTGTGATAAAAACATATTTGAAAGATTAATTTATAAGTTCAGTTCGAAGATAATATCTTTTGGAAGGCCAAGTATTTATGTCCTCTGTTAATCAATTGGCTGAGATTCCTCAAGCTTCTAGCATGACTAGGTATTTAATTTTCACTTTCGGAAACGATTTTTACGCTATCAACACCGAAAACATAATAGAAATCCTAGAAAATTTCTCTTTCACACCGATTCCTACAAATGTCGAATGGTTTTTAGGTGTGGGTAACTTTCATGGTGAAGTTATACCGATCATTGATGTGAAAATTTTTCAGCAAAATGGCAGTTCTCTAGAAGCAAAGAAAGTTATAGTGTTGCAATCTCTAGAAAGAAAAGGTTTTGAAATGGCGATGCCCGTGGATTCTATTTGTGAGATAAACTCTGTTGAGAATTTCAATATGGTGAAAGGAAGCTCTTACATCGTGGCCGAGTCCTTTTACAAGGAAAAACGCTTATATTTAATTGATGTTGAAAGGTTGATCGATCAGATTTTGAACAAGGTCAAGTAGCTTATGACAAGGACGTTCTCGATATTCGATTCGATAAGAGGGAAAATTTGGATTGCCACCACTGCTTTGGCATTTTTCGTTTGCATATTCGGTTTCGTTTCGTATTTGCTTGCTTCCTTTATTATCAACAATAGTTTGTATGCTGTGCTCATTCCTTTTCTGTTAGTTGCTGTTTGCGTTGTTATTTTCGGTTGGTGGCTTTCAAGCGAAGTGATCGCTCCTTTAGAAAAGCTTAGTCTTATGGCTAAGTCTTTAGAAAGAGGTATAACTTCTAGTTTGCCGAATACATCTGGTTCTGCAGAAACGGATGAAGTTTTGGAATCCTTGAGAAGAATCGGTTTGCAAATGCAAAAATTCATGCATTCTATGGAAGAAGTCAGCAACGGTAATATCGAAGGTGTTCAAATAATTGCTACGGACAGGCTCAGCCAGACTTTCCAAAAACTGCTTTCAAAGGTTGCTGACTCGATTGAAGCAAAGAACCAGCTGAATAAACTGAACGAGGAACTCGAAAAGCTAGCTTCTCAGATCTCATCAGCCGAGTTCAGCTATGAGCCATTTGAAATAGACTTTGACTCGAAAACGATAAGGGAAATAGCGGCTAATTTCGCAGTTACAATAGACGAATTTAGGCATTTTTTGGAGAAAGCTAAGGAGATATCTACGACGGGTTATAAGGTTACGGCAGAGATCAGAAATTCTTTACAAAGTTTGGTAGAAGAAAGTGATGGTCAGGCACGCGAGTTGATGCGAGCTTCAAAAGAGCTTAAGAAACTTCCTGAGATAGTTCAACGGGTTTCGACTGAACTTTCGCAGGCAACAGATTGGTTCAAATTTTCTGTTGAACAAATCAACAAGCGAAGCCATACGATTGTAGAAAGCTCAAATGTGCTCAGTTTAGTAAGCAAAAGAATTCATGATGCTTTCATTCATGCCGAGCAGATGAATCAGCAATTTAGACAAATTGACAAGTTTGCTAAAGCTCTTCAAGAAATGGCTCATAGGATTGACATGATTTTACTTAATTTTTCGGTCAATGAAGATCAGCTGTTTAATGAGGCTCAATCTGAAAATACTTCAATTTCTGAAGAATTGCATCGTCTTGCACGCCGTCTTGAAGATTTGAGTCACCAAGTATATGTTTTGCGTCGGACTTTGCAAAGAGAGCTTAACGGTATGATGGGACTGCTTGATTCTTCTGTTCAACAGGTTACAAGCTTAACAGGTTCCATAGTTGAACTCCGAGATTCAATGCAGGATTTGGAAAGATACGCAGCCAAGTTCTTAGGCTTACAGGAAAAGACGGTTTCTTATTCTCGCGAACAATCGCAGAAAATGGAGGAGTCGTTTCAATCGCTTGTCAAAAGCACAGTCGAGGCAGAAGATTTCGCAGAAAGGTTGCGCGCCATTCTACTAAAGCTTTCTGATACATTTGAATCAATGAGGAAATTACAAGATACGGTTTCAAAATTCAAAAAATTCAGAGCTCATGAACCAGAAGCAAGTAAGACCGTTTTTGAAGCCTATGACTATGATTTGATGTGAAGAGTTTTTGAGGAGAAACAATAATGAAAAAAATCTGGCAAAATTTTTTGATCAGGATTCTATCGGCTCTTTCAGTGGTTTTCCTGATTTTAGGGTTGATATTTGTTGCTGCTTCTTATTTTGCTAACGAAACCATCAGCTCGGTTGGTGTAACAGTAGCTTTAATCGCATCTATCTTGGCGATTGTTTCTTTGGTAAGCACGAATTTTTATCTTCTAGAGCTTACAGGAAAGATCAAAGAAGCTATTTTCGTTGCTGAGAAAATCTCAAGAGGAGAGATTTTCTATACATCAAAGGAAAAAACTGCTAATGAGCTGAAGATTGCTTTGGGAAAAATCTCAGAAAACTTTGTGCAAAGAATGGAATTGATAGAGAAAATGGCCTTTGGAAATCTGGATTTAGAGGTTGAGCTTTATTCTGATTCAGATGCATTTGGTCAGGCTTTGCAAAATACGATTGCAAAACTAAAAACACAAGTTCAAACGAAGAAAGAACGTGAAGAATTTCAAAAGTCAATTCAGAATCTTTTGGCAAAAACTTCGCAAATTATAAACGGGGATTTCTCGGCTTATGTGACGGTTTCTAGTTCGGATTTAGAGCCTGTGGCTAAGGCTTTTAACTTAATGGCAAAAGAGCTTAATGACTTGATTGCTCATGTTAAAAGACTGAGCAATGGAATTTCGGTTTCAGCTCGAAGAATAAATGAAATTGCTACTTACCTTGAACATGAAAACGATACACAGATTGAGCAAATTTCACAGTGGGCAAATGTTTATTCAAACTTGCAAATTCGAAAGATATTTGAAAAAAGTGGTTTGGCTGTTCAAACATCAGGTGATTGTTTAAGCGCTGCAATCTATGCCGTTAAAGCCGTTCAAGAGGGGTTGAACTCGATGAATTCGATTCGGCTTCGGGTTCAGGAAACGGTTAAGCGTGTGAAAAAACTCGGTGAGCATTCACAAGGAATAGCGCAAAAGGTTGATTCGATTTCTGATGCTTCACACAAAATTGAGCTTTTAGCTTTGAATCTGAACCTGCATTCGGTTTCTCATCACAGCGAAGATAAAAAGAAATTAACTGTGGTTGCAAGAGAAGCAGAAATGCTGGCTGAAAACTTCGGTCATCTTACCCAGCAAATGGAAGCTTTAGTTCAAACTGCTCAGTCGGAATTGCAAGAAGTTATAGTTTCTATGGAGCAAACAATTCAAGAAGTGATAGTGAGTTCAACTTTCACAAATCGGATTCTACAAACACTTTCCGAGATAGAAAGAGCTTCTATTCAGCTTAATGAGATTCTGGAAGAAGTCTCTATTTTGGTAACTCAAAGTGTTCAAGCTGCTGAAGATATTTCCAGGTTTGCTGGGGGTTTTGAGAAATCCACAAAGGCAATCAAGGGCAATATCAAACAAGTTCTCGGTTCTGCGGCCGAGCTTGTATCTTACTCAAATGAACTTGTCGGAGTAGTCGGGGATTTGAAAACAGTAGACGCTGAAAGTTCCAAAAAGACTACAGAAAGTTCTAAGAATAATGAAAGCCGTAAGGATATAGGCTCTGGTGAAAGCCCTAGGATTGCTACTTTAGAGAGAAATCTGAAATAAGGCAGGTGTAATTTATGTTTACGGACTTTTTGCAAGCTTTCGCAAAGGAAGCAAAGGTTTATCTATCACAAATTCGCCAAGACCTTCGTTTTTATTTGACCAGCACTCGTTGGTCGGAATTAAAGAATGCTCTTGATGCTTCGGAAAAGTTAAAAGATGCGGCCTTTGCTGTCGGCTTGACGGAGCTTGCAAATTCGATAGCAGAGTTTCACGAAGAACTAAAAGAAACAATGATTTCAGGGGCTATTTCTGCAGATAAAATCCATTGGCTTTTGGCAGAGCTTGCCGAAGTTGAAAAGGTGCTAGATGAAATTCAGTCTGTGCCCGTGGAAGTTGACTTGGTTGATTTGCAAAAGTTTGAGGTTCAAAAAACTCAGCTTCAGGAGCAAGAAGAGTTTGAAATTGATAGAGAATTACTTGAGGTTTTTACATCCGAAGCTGATGAACACCTACAAAACATAATGCATAATCTTTCAATACTCGAAAAATCACCAGAGAACGAAGAAGCCCTGTCGGAGATTCGCCGTAGTTGCCATACCTTGAAAGGCTCTGCCGGAGTAATAGGTTTGAAAAAACTTTCTGAACTTGCTCACAAAATGGAGGACCTTTTGGATTGCCTAGCCAGACATCCTTTCAAGATCGATGAAACAACGTTAGACACGCTTCTTACCGCAACAAGTTGTTTAGAAGTCTTAGCTTTTGGTGAAACCACTCCTCAGCTTAATCAAAAGGTTTTGGAAATTGAGAGAAGACTTCTAGAAGTTAAAGAAAAAATAGAAGCTCCAGTCGTTGAGGAACCCGAAAAGGTAGGGGCAGTCAAGAAATTGGAGACATTTGAGAAAGTTTCAAAGCCGATCGCGGCGGATGAAGTTGAAGAAAAACTGGCAAAGCTAGAGCCACAAATTGAAAAGGTTGTAGAACAACCCAAAACGGTTGTTCGTGTCTCTATGGAACGTCTAGATGAAATTATTGAGCTTGCCGGTGAAATATCGATTAACTACTCATTTTTTGAAAATCAGCTTTTGGAATTGAAAAAGCAAGTTGAAGAAATAAAAAACAATGCTCTTCGTGCTTCTCGTTTGAGTTCAAGGATAGAGACTACTTTCGGTGCAGTTGGTCACAGTCCGCAGATTGTAGAAGCTCTTTATAGTTCTTCGGCCAGAGATTTCGACTTTTTGGAGTTTGACCGATATACGGAATTTCATCAAACCTCGTTAGAATTGGCTGAAACAGCATCTGATGCTATGACGATTTCAAATGAGTTGTCCCAGATTATCAGCAAACTCAATTTCACCTTTAACTCGCAGAAAAGATTATTCGATGAATTGCAAAACAGATTGACAAGGCTCAAGATAATTCCTTTTTCAACGATTTCGCAACGTTTACAACGCACCGTTAAGGTTATTGCAGAGGAGGAAAAAAAGGAGGTTGAGCTTGTAATCGAAGACGATCAGATGGAAGTCGATTCTGAAGTTTTACATGTTATTGTAGAACCGCTACTGCACCTTTTGCGAAATGCGGTCGCTCATGGCATAGAAAGTCCTGAAATCAGAAGAAATCTTGGAAAACCTGAGAAGGGAAAAATTACTATTAGAGTTTTTAATGAGGGGAACTATGTTGCCTTCAGTGTCAACGATGATGGTAGAGGAATCCCTGTTGACCAAATTAAAGAAAAAGCTATAAAGACAGGCATCATTTCTGAAGCAGAAGCTCAGCAGGTGTCAGATGACAAGATACTATCACTTATTTTCGTTTCAGGGCTTTCGACCGCATCTAGAGTTGACGAAATTTGTGGGCGTGGAATGGGATTGGATATCGTTAAGGCTTGTCTACAGAAAAATCGTGGTAGGATCGAGGTTAAAAGCACACCGCGAAGAGGGACAACTTTCACGATATTTTTGCCTAGAATGCTCAACATAACTAAGGTTCTACCGTTGAAAGTAGACGGTAAGACCTATGCTTTCCCAATCAAGTCAATTCGACAAGTTATTGAGATGCGAGTTGAAGAATTTGATCTGGCAAAGTCGAAAGGACAGTTGTTGATTATCAAAGGCAAACCTTACAGACCGCTTTACCTAAATGAACTCTTAGGTTTTCCAATGTCGAAAAAGTCTTCTAGGGAAAATTACTTGCTGTTGCTTGTTGAAAGTCATCAAGAAGCTTTTGCTGTAGCTGTCGAAACGATTGCCAGTCCGCAGGAAATCATAGTAAAACCACCTAAAGGTTTACTCGAAAAACTTAAAGGTTTTATAGGTTCTTCGATATTAAGCGACGGACAGGTCATGCCAATTCTGGATATAGCAATCTTACTAGAAGGATTTTCACCCAAACAAACAATTGTTGCAGAAGAGAAGAAGGAAACTTTGGTGATGGTGGTTGATGACAGCCCAAGCGTTAGAAAAATGAATCAAAAGATGCTAAGTGATGCGGATTTAGTGCCGATAACCGCTAAAGATGGGATCGAAGCGTTAGAGATTCTTGAGTCCAGCAAAGAGCTTCCAAGTGTGATATTAACTGATATAGAAATGCCTCGAATGAACGGCTACGAACTGCTGGCAACTTTGAAGCGAAGAGAAAAATTCAAAAACATACCGGTTATAATGATAACTTCTAGAACAAGTGAAAAACATCGTCAAAAAGCCTTGGAATTAGGAGCTACGGAGTATGTAACAAAACCGTTCGATTATGCCGAGTTGGTAGAGCGAATCAAAAAGATAATTTCATCTCGGTGAAGCTATATTTTGGAAAGCATCCTATTGGGCTGGCTCTGTCAAATTCTGAAAAACGTAAAGTTTTTCAACGTATATGTCTGTCTATGCGTTGCTTCTAGTTGTGATAAACTCGCTTGAAATTGTTTTCGCAAAAAGATAAATTAAATCTTGCAAATAGATTAAGTTTTTCAGAGGCTGGGTAGTAAAAGCTTATGAAGAAAGATTGGGGTTTAGACAACATTGAACCTGCAACTAGCAAGAAAAAGTACGAAGATATTTCGATTCGCACTACTATTTTGACAAAAAACGATATGATAGGTCTTTTGAGTCTGAAGACGGCACCGTTCGGTGGTGCAATTTGCCGAGTTGATCCGAGAGAGGCGAAACCAGCTATTCAGGTTTATAGTGATCCAGAACAAGCAGAAGAATGGTTTATAAGAAGCCTCAAAACCAGTAGAGAAAACGGCTGGAAAATAGTTTATGACGGTTTACCGCTACATGGCTGAAACTTCTTCTTTGAACTGATTTCTACATAAGGATTTTTCAGAAATTGAAAGTAAGTTTTTGTCAATTGGAAATTTCTGAATACGGCACTTTAACATTTCTGATTCGGTATTTTTTGATTTTTCTGAATTCGATAAGAAATTTGGATGCTGCAGAGAGTTTTAACTGCCGATATCGGGAATACTTTTACAAAGTTCGGGGTTTTCGAAGATTCGGAGTTACAAAAGCGATTTGCTATTCCTACAGAAAGAATAGTTGTCAATTTAGCACAGTACGTAGGCGATACAGAATTTTCTGCAATCATCGCTTGCTCTGTCGTTCCAGAAGCAGAGACCTCTTTTAAAGAGATTTGCACACATCTTTTGGGACTTGAGCCTTTGATGATTACACACGAGATTGATTTCGGCATGTCAATAAAATACGAACCGCCAGAGAGTTTAGGAACTGATCGATTGGTTACCGCTTTTGCTGCAGTTGAAAAATATGGCTATCCGCTAATAGTTTGTGATTTCGGCACTGCTACAACGATTGATGTTGTAAGTTCTAAAAGAGAATTCATTGGTGGAATAATTTTCCCCGGTGTTGAGATGCTTTCGCAAGCTCTTTCTGAAAAAACATCGAAATTACCAAAAGTAGAAGTGAAAAAGACGGAAAAAGTCATCGGAAGCTCAACCGTTTCATGCATTCAATCCGGCATCTTCTACGGTTACGTCGGTTTTGCAGAAAAAGTGATTTCAAAAATGTTAGAAGAAATGGGCGAAGATGCCAAAATAATAGCAACGGGCGGAAATGCAAAGCTTTTTGCAGAATATTTGAACATTCTGGTAAATGAAAACCTTACACTCGAAGGTTTAAGACTTCTTTTTGAGAGAACAACTCTCGGTAAAAATTCGGCAAACTGAACCAAAGTAAAAGCTGAAAATTCAAGTAGGAAAACGCAAGAAGTTACGGCCAAGGGACCGGCAATCGAAAATCATTTTTAGTTAAAAAGCTATAATCCAAGAAGTCTATGATCAAATTTAGTGTTTCGTTTTTAACCTGTTCGTAAGGCTTGTCTGCGGATACTATGCGAAATCTTTTAGGTTCTTTTACGGCAAGCTTCAGATAAGTTTGTCTTACTCGTTCGTAAAATTCCACCGTCTCCGTGTCAATGCGGTTTACACTTAGGCCTTGATTTCGCTTTCTCAAAATGGCTTTTTCTACAGGCAAATCAAGTAATATGGTCAAGTCAGGAATCAAGTCTGGGCTGGCGATTTTTATTAGTTGTCTTACCATCTTCAGCGGAAGTTTGCGGCCTCCGGCTTGATAGGCCAAAGAAGAATCTGCAAATCTATCCGATATGACTATCTTCCCTGCCTTTAAGGCAGGTTTGATTAAAAATTCGACATGCTGAGCACGATCGGCTGCGAAAAGTAATGCCTCAGCTATAGCAGAAATACCCTCTTCGATAAAAAAAGTTTCTTCATAAGCAGAAGTGATTTTTTCCTTAACGGCCGGGGTTTCTTTCTTGACGAAGGAACTTTTTTCAACAGAATAACGGTTTTCTTTAGCAGCCGCTTCTGTCTGAACAAAATCGGAGCTGCTGCTGTTTGAGAGAAAAACTTCTCTTAGACGCCTTCCGAGTTGTGTGCCACCTGGTTCTTGTGTTGTTAAAACATCAAAACCCAACTTCCTTAAATCGCAAGCTATCGCTTTTACTAAAGAAGTTTTTCCACTTCCGTCTATGCCTTCAAATGTTATGAATTTGCCTTTTTTCACTTTTTTCGATTAACCTCTAAGTCTGTCAAGCTCTTTAATCGTAAAACTTCAGCAGTCTCGGTTTAATTTCACAAATTATCTTCTTACAAAATCACTTTTTTGTAAAACCGCTCACTCGAAAAAAGCCTGTTTGCTTGCGAGTTTTTCGGTTAAATTACTAACCAATTGTCTGCAAAGTTGTTTTTCTCGTATAATCTCTCACTTAAGAACCCATTCAGGTGCTTCAAAGAGTTTTGGGTCAATTGCTTTATTGAGTTCAACAGAATTTAGTTTTATAACTACCTGAAACTGTGGTGTTATCAACTTTGTTTGAAAGGGGATTTTCACTCCTTCTACCTCACGCCAGTCGCTGGGGATTGATTTTAATGTTATCTTCCCTTGAGGAGTGACCAGAATACCTTCCTGTGCCAGGAGCAATCCAGTTTTTGTATCGAAGTAGAAAACGTTAGAGGGAAATTTCTGGCGAGTTGCAACTACTACGTAAGCATCGTTTGAGCCGATTTTTTCAACGCCTTTGACCTCAAAACCACTATAGATGCTGTCAAGTTTTATATCTTTATGAATAAGAGCTTCAATTTTTGCTTGTTCTAATTCTTCACCTTCCTTTTTTCTGTTGCCCATAATCGGATCAATTGACCAAGCTCTTATACCATCGCAGATTTCAGTAATTTCTCCAATTCCTTGAAGAATAGTTTTTGAGTAAGATTTATCAGGCTCAAGTGAATAAGATTCAATTTTTCCTTTGATTCCCAAAGGTAAGAATTCAATGTCTCCTTTCAAAATTCTGGTTTTTACCTTCAGATATGCTTCACGGCCACCTAAAGCCTGAACGTATTTTTCAAGAATTTCTTTAGCAGCTGGCAGTTTTGCCGTTTTGGACTCTTGGGCTTTTTCTTGAGCGGTGATCGCAAAAACGAACATCAAAGAAATAGCCATTAGTTTCAGGCCTGAAACTTTTAGTTTTCTCGTGATTTTTTCCTCTTTCATTGGTTCTTCTCCTTGCTTTCGTTTTCTATGGTTTTTTGCGGATTTTGGTCACTTTCGTTTAAGATTTTTATAGCTTCTTTCAACGGCAAGTCCTCTCCGTTCAAAAAAGCTTGTATTGTTTGAAAAACCTCTAAATCTGGCTTAACGCCCACCTCCTCGATTGTTTTGCCTTTTGGCGTTTTGTAATCCATGATTGCATATTGAAAGAATGCACCTGTTGGCAAAATCTCAATTACTGAAGGAAGTGCAACTCCCGCGCTTTGTTCTCCTATAATTATTGCGCGTCCGTTTTCCTGAAGTCCCGCACTGAAAATCTCACTGGTCGAACCTGTGGCGTAATCGATCAAAATAACAACTTTTCCCAGATATGGATTTGGTTGTGGATAAACAATAAGCTCAAGTTCGGTGCCTCTGCCTTTCATTTTTCCCAGTGAAATCCGTTTTTCTGTTAGCAAGCCTGCTAACCCCGATGCTATTGCGCTGATTCCTCCAGGATTGCCTCGCAAATCAAAAATTATGCCTTTTGTATCAGCTAAGTCTCTTACAGCTTTGCGTAGGTTTTCCATCTGGGGAATAGCCCAAACGTTAAAACGAATATAGCCGATGTTATTTTCAAGTCTTTTTGCCTCAAAAATAATTGGTTGAGGCGGAAAATATCCAACGGGCTGACTGAAATTCAGGTTTTTTGCGTATCTTTCAACCGAAAAAGTCCGACGCTTGTTCTCTTGGTCTATCAATGCAAATTCAACTTTCGTGCTTGCTTCCCCTCTGGTCATCGCCATCAACAAATTTTCCAGATACATTCTTTTGAGACTATCGGTTGCCTTTATCTTGGTCAAATGCTCTTCAAGCTTTTTGGAGATTTCTCGGATGCTTTTTCCGTTTATTTCTTCGATGATATAGCCCGCTTTCAAGCCAGCTTTTTCGGCATTGGAATTCTTTTCGACTTTGGAGATTACGGGTTTTCCTTCGGCCACTTTTATTTCAATTCCGGTGGTTGCCAGACTAATCGGCTTCGTTTCGCTTGCCTCCCCTATAAATTGAGTTTTTTCAAATAAGCTACTCAGTTTATTTTCGTAAACTCCGAAGTGAGATAGCTTGAGTTCTCCGACCATCTGATTTAAGATTTCGTGAAATTCTATTAGACTTTTAGCCGACATCGCTTTAGGTTCATAAATTTCTCGTATCTTTTTCCAATCGACTCCGCCAAATGTTGGATCGTAATGCTTCTCGTTTATTGTTTGCCAAACTTTTTCAAACGACTCACGACGAAGCAGTTCGCTACGTTTATTTTCGGCTTCTTTTGTCGGCACTATAGTTTGAGCCTTCGACAACAGATGAAAACTAAACAAAAACAAAAATAAAACGATAATCGCCTTAGTCTTACTATCTTGGGACTTACGGTAAGATTTCATTTTGTTTTCTGTCCTCTGAATTTTATCTTCGAGGCGATTTAATTTCAATTTTGAATTTGCGTTTTAGCGATTCTCGATTGTTAATTACGAAGTCCTTTTGATGAGAGTTTCTTGTTTTGTGTTTACGGAAAGTTATAATAAAATCTTCAAGACGTAAGAGGAAAACTAAAAACTCAGAGTGAGGTTAGAAAGGAAGGATGTCTTTTGAAGCGCTTGGGATGGTAGAGACCAAAGGTTTCATTGGAGCTGTAGAAGCGGCTGATGCTATGGTTAAAGCCGCAAACGTTCAGTTAATCGGAAAGGAATACATTGGTGCCGGCTACGTGACGGTTTTTGTTCGTGGTGATGTCGGCGCAGTTAAAGCGGCAACCGATGCTGGAGCAGCGGCGGCAAGGCGTGTCGGTGAATTAGTCAGTGTTCATGTTATACCGCGTCCACATCATGAGGTTGAAAAATGCCTGCCAAGAGGGGGTGCGGTTCGATACAGCCCCGATGAACAGGCATTGCAAGGCATAGAAAGCCGTCAATTAAGTGCTGGCGAAGCAGGCAGTGCACTGGAAGTCAAAGTAAACGATAAAAGCAAAACCAAGAAAAGCGAATAGGTTTTAGTGAGCGGCAAATAGTGGCTTAAGGGAAAGAGTCGTTCAGAAGTGTATGGCAGATGGCGAATTTACGGACAGCAGGTTATTGATTTTTAAGTGATCGGTAAACAGAAGATTGGAAGGTCTAAAAGGCAGAGTAGAATTATCGGTTTGTTGGGATTTTTAAGTTTTGGTAATGATGGAAGATAATCTTTCGGCATCGCAAAAAGAGGTATCTGAAGCTGTAGAATCGGCTCATCTGGCTTCGCTTACGGTAGCAAAGTTCGATCAAGCCAAGATCGATCGTATTTGCGAAGCTATGGCAAAGGTAGCATTAGCAGAATCAGCAAGGCTTGGTCAGATGGCTCATCAGGAAACAGGCTTCGGAAAGCCAGAAGATAAATACGAAAAAAACCGCTTCGCTGCAGAAGATGTTTGGAATTTTTTCAAAAATCTAAAAACCGTAGGTGTCATTTCCGATAAAGGCAGTGTTGTTGAAATAGCCTCTCCAAGAGGGGTTGTTGCTGCGATAATTCCTTCTACAAATCCGACTTCTACGGCGATTTTCAAAATCATAATTGCAATTAAGTCAAGAAACACGATTGTTCTTTCGCCTCATCCATCTGCCGTTCGGTGCATAGCAGAAACGACACGTGTAATGAAAGAAATAGCTATCAAAGAAGGACTCCCGCCTGATGCGATACACTGTTTGACAAATCCTACGATTGAAAGCACCGAAGCCTTGATGAAACACAAGCAAACGAAGGTAATTCTGGCAACAGGCGGACTCGGATTGGTGCGCGCAGCTTATTCTTCTGGAAAGCCTGCTTTCGGTGTTGGACCCGGAAATGTCCCAGTTTACATTGAAAAAACCGCTGATATAGAAAAAGCTGTTTCCGATATTTTAACGGGCACTTGTTTTGATAACGGCACTATTTGTGCTTCGGAACAATCTGTTGTTGTTGATGCTTCGATAGCAAAGCAGGTGCGTGAGGAATTCAAACGTCAAGGTGCGCACTTTCTCAATCAAGATGAAGCCGAAAAGGTGGCGAAAGTTTTGGTTACCGAACAAAGAACATTGAATCCGAAAATTGTCGGTAAATCGGCTGAATACATTGCTAATCTTGCGGGAATTTCGATTCCGCCGAATATAAGATGTTTGATTGCCGACTGTGGTGGTGTCGGACGTGATTATCCTTGGTCAATCGAAAAGCTTTCACCGACGCTGGCTTTCTTCGTCGTAGAAAATTTTGAAAAAGCAGCTTTGAGATGTTTGGAAGTTCTGAATTTCGGTGGAATGGGACACACGGTCGGAATGCACACACGTGACCGAAACGCTGCTATTGCTTTTGCTGAATTGATGCCTGCTGCACGCATCTGCATAAACACTCCGACAACTCACGGTGCAATTGGATTTTCAACCGATTTACCACCTTCGATGACACTAGGATGTGGTTCGTGGGGTGGAAACGTGACCAGCGATAACATTTCGCCTATTCATCTTCTAGACATAAAGCGCGTAGCTTTTGAAACCCGTTCCGTCAGTAGAAAGACTAGACAAGCACAACAAATATCAAAACCGAAAACTCGAATCAGTCGTGAAGAAATAGCTGCAATAGTTGATAGTTTTTTAGCAAAAAAACTTTCTAAAGCTGTTGAGGTCGAGAAAGCACAAGCAGAGCAATCACTCCAACCGCCATCTGTTCAGCCTGAAAGTCCTGTGAAAACTATAATTCACGAATTGAAGATTCCAGAAAAACGAGAGAACGGTAGGCAACCGATGGATTTCGTGAGCGAAGCCGATGTCAGACACGCCATTGAAAAAAACGAGAAGATTTGCATTCACTCTAAAACAATAATCACGCCTGCAGCGCGTGACTTGGGAGAAGAAAGGGACGTTTTCGTAAAAACCTAAGGCTTGATGTAATGGCAAAAAAATCCGTCTTGAAAAAATGCTCCGGTTGTGGTGCAAAGATTCGCTTAAAAGCGCGTTATTGCCACCTATGTGGCAGGCCCGTTGAACTGTTACAAGATAATATCCGATCTTCAGAATTGATAGAGTCAATTGAAGGCTTTGAGAAGGACAAAAGTCTTGAAACTGATAAGAATAACCTCGAAACTGCCGGCAAAAATCTTGAAACTGAAGAAGAAACTCTTGAGAGCAACAAAAACATCACTACAAAATTAGACGCCGAGAAACTTGAAGCCGAATTAGCCAAATTGAAGAAATCGGCAGAAAGCGAATCAGAAGACGAAATTGATGTTGTAGATGAAGAAAAGGGAGAAGAAAGCGAAAGTGACTATTCGAGGGAAGAAATAGGAAGATATAGAACCAACGAAATTGAACCGATGGAAGAGGAGTTTTTCGCAGCTGAAGAACCAAAAGATTTCACCAAAAAAAAGACTGAAGTTGCTTATGAAAACGAAGAAACTTTTGCAAAAGAAAGTGAAATAACCGATGCAGAGGAAGCTGAAAATTCAGAAGGAAGGCCAGCTGATAAACCTATAGAAAAACCCGAAATACCTTTTAGTAGTGAGAAGCTGGTTTACGATGAGGAAACCGAAAAAGATATAGAAAAAGCTACCGTCCCGTTTGATGAGGCTTTGGCCTCTGGTGATCTTACGGTTTCCGATTCGGTGGATTCGGGAGTGTCTGTCGAGACAAAATACGAACAAGAAGTGCTTTCCGAAACGCAGGTTAGTCGAAGATTTAACAAGCATAGAAAAAGACGTTCTCAAATTCAGGAAGCATGGGTAGTTTCTGAAGGTGAAGGCAATTTTTTATATTTGATCTCGGCAATTATTTTTTCTTTGATTTCGCTCGTGTTACTTTTGCTGATGATTTGGCTTAAGTGATTATGGAAGCACTCGGAATGGTTGAAACAAGAGGGCTTGTAGCGATGATAGAAGCGGCTGATACTATGGTAAAGGCTGCTAATGTTCGGCTTGTAGGTTATGAAAAGATAGATGCTGGTCTAGTTACTGCAATAGTGCGTGGAGAAGTAGGCGCAGTTAAGGCGGCAGTTGAAGCTGGAGCTACTGCAGCGAGGCGCGTTGGAGAGGTCGTGGGAGTTCATGTAATTCCGCGTCCCCATCAAGAGTTAGCTTCGGGCATACCGGTTATAGAAACCGGACAAACAACCAGAAAGAAAATTTCTGGCTCCGTTCCAGAACGGTAAGAACAATGGTTTCGCAATAAGGTTTTTACTTGAAATCGTTATCGTTTGTAATGAAAAAGAAAAGTTTATCAAGCAGAGGTTGGAGGATCATTGAGAATATGAAAGGCATTGTTTTAGCAGGTGGATTGGGGACTAGGCTATATCCGCTGACGAAAGTCACAAATAAACATTTATTACCTGTTTACAATCAGCCGATGATTTACTATCCGATTCAAACGCTGATAAACGCAGGTATTCGAGACATAATGATTGTAACTGGTGGGAATTCTGCTGGAGATTTTTTAAGGCTGCTAGGAAACGGAAAAGATTTTGGTTTGAAGCATTTAAACTACACTTATCAGGAAGGTGAGGGTGGAATTGCCGACGCACTTAAGCTTGCCGAACATTTTGCCGACGGCGATTTAATCTGTGTGATTTTAGGAGATAACATAATCGAAGGAAATATAGTCAAAGCCAGAGAAGATTTTGAAAAACAAGGAAAAGGTGCAAAAATCCTACTCAAAAAAGTGCCGGATCCACAACGTTTTGGCGTTCCTGAATTAGACGGCGATCGGATTATCAGAATAGAAGAGAAGCCGAAAGTTCCCAAATCGGATTATGCAGTTACGGGAATTTATTTTTATGACAGTCGTGTTTTTGAGATAATTAAAACTTTAAAACCTTCGGCGCGCGGAGAGCTTGAGATTACGGATGTCAATAACGATTACATAGAACGTGGTGAAATGACTTGGGCGGAGCTTGAAGGTTGGTGGACCGATGCAGGAACTTTCGATAGTCTCCTAAGAGCATCGAATTTGGTCGCGAAGACAGGGGCAAACAAATTAAACCAACCATTTTCTGCTACGGAGGCATAATGAAATATGTCACAGAAGGTGCAGGAAACGAAGGAGTCTATTTTCAAGATTGGCAAAATTCATGATGTTGTTGTCTATCCTTTGAAAAAGCATGTTGACGAGCGTGGTTGGCTAGCGGAGCTTTTCCGCCAAGATGAAATAGCGGAAGAATTTTATCCTGTAATGGCTTACATTTCTGTCACAGAGCCACTGATGCAAAGGGGACCGCATGAACACAGAGATCAAGCCGATCTTTTTTGCTTCATAGGTTCAGGCAACTTCAAACTTCGGCTTTGGGATAATCGTCCTGATTCGCCGACTTACCGATGCGTCATGACACTTTACGTTGGTGCAGACAATCCACAAGCTGTAATAATTCCCAAAGGCATTGTTCATGCCTACAAAAATGTTAGCAAAACCGAAAAAGGTATCGTCTTAAACTTCCCAAACAGACTCTATATGGGCAAAGGAAGAAGGGAAAAAGTTGATGAAATACGCCACGAAGAAGATCCAAATACTATTTTTACTATGGACTAGCAATTTGAAATTTGCTCTTCTGATTTTTAGTTTGTTACCTTTAGATAAGCGCGGAGTTTCGTTGAAAGTTAGTGTCAGCCGTTGTTTTTTCTTAGCTATAATTTGCCTGATGATAAAGTTGTAGAAGGCCCCTTGAAGAGTTTCTTTCTTGATTCTATTACAATGTCAACAGCTTCTTCACTGGAGTCAGCTAAGGCTGTCAGATGTCCCATTTTGCGTCCTTGTCGGGCTTCGGATTTGCCGTAAATGTGTAGTTTCACGTTTGGATTTTCCAAGGCTTTGCTCCAATCAGGTTCACCTGATTGCCAAATTTCTCCAAGCAGATTAGCCATAGCTGCAGGTTTGTAAAATTCGGTCGAACCAAATGGCAAATCACAAACTGCGCGAAGTTGTTGCTCGAATTGAGATGCAATACAGGCATCGAAGGTTAAATGCCCGGAATTGTGCGGACGTGGTGCAATCTCATTTACTAAAAGCTTATCCTCTTCGGTCAAGAAAAATTCAACACATAAAGTTCCCACGTATCCGAAAACGTCGGCAATATGATGCGTTATTTCGATTGCTTCATGCCAAACTTTATCGGAAACCCTGGCGGGAGCGAAAGATATGTCCAAAATGTGATTGCGATGGCTATTTTCGATTACACCATAATGGACAAATTCGCCTTTTTTGTTACGAGCGCAAACTACTGACACTTCTTTTGCAAAATCAACAAAAGCTTCCAAAATTCCTTCCTGACCTTTCAGATTTGCATAGGCTTTTTCGATTTGTTCGAAATCTGTTATTTTTGTTTGTCCCTTACCGTCGTATCCGAAACCAGCGGTTTTTAAGACACACGGCAAGCCTAATTCTTCTACAGCCTTTTTCAAATCTTCCAAACTTTGAATGTGACGAAATTGGACATGTGGGAATCCGTTTTTTTTCAAAAAATTCTTCTCACGAAGTCGGTTTTGAGTTGTATGCAGAATTTCCCCTTTCGGATGAACTTCAACAAACTTTTCGGCTAGCTGGACTGTTTCGGCAGGAACGTTTTCAAACTCAAAAGTCACTACATCAACCTTTTGAATAAATTTTTTTACTTCATCCAGATCGTTATAATCAGCTGTTGTTCCGGCATCGGCAACTTGTCCGGTTGGAGTGTCTGTGTCGGGTGAGAAGGTATGCACCCTATAACCCATTTTTCTTGCCTCTATCGCAAACATCCGTCCAAGCTGTCCACTACCGAAAATGCCTATCGTAGAACCCGGGAGTATCATAATTAAACTCTTTCTGGGATTTTTTGTGAAATCAACCGATCGGATTCTAAACCGATAAACTAAAAGGTTATCATTGTGATAGTTTCGAGTTCAATACTTGTTCGGTTTGCTTTCGGCGGAATTCTTGTAACCTTTTCCTGAGCTGGGGTCTTGAGTTTGCCAGAATTGAGATGGCTAGAAGTGCTGCATTTTTTGCTCCGGCTGCGCCGATTGCCAAAGTTCCAACAGGCACACCAGCAGGCATCTGAACGATCGAAAGCAATGAATCGAGTCCATTCAACGCCTTGCTTTGAATCGGCACGCCGAGCACGGGCAAAACTGTTTGTGAAGCGCACATCCCTGGAAGATGTGCTGCTCCGCCTGCACCCGCAATTATAACTTCAATTCCTCTTTCTTCGGCCGATTTTGCAAACTCAAATAGCAAATCCGGTGTTCTATGAGCCGAAATAACCTTGCATTCGTGCGGAACGTCGAATTCATTGAGAATTTCCGAAGCGTTTTTCATCGTTTCCCAGTCGGAAACACTTCCCATTATCACCGAAACTAAAGGCTTTTCTGTGATCCCCATAATTTATCAACCGGAATAAAAACTTGTTCAAAAATTCATCAAAAAGCTTGCTTAAAAGACTATTTCCTTGTTCGTTTCATCGCTTATTCATTAACTTTGTTACGCTCGACCGATTCGTTTATTCGGATAAATCGGGCTGTTTTTCCATGGGAGTCGGAAATTTTATAAATCTTCCTGTTGTTCCCATTCTTCCAAAGCTTGAAATGCGGTCGGTAAAACGGGACGTGCGCGTGCGCTTGCATCCATTTCACCTATATAACCCGCACGCACCATTGCGTCAAGAATCGCAGCAGCACGACCGTAACCTATCCGTAAGTGTCTTTGCAAAAGTGAAGTTGAGGCTTTCTTGGCGTTTACAACAACGCGCAAAGCATCCCAGAAAAGCGGATCGTTTTTGCCAGGCAATCCTTCTTGTTCCTCTAATTCTTCTTCCGTCTTTGTGATAGTTGCATCGTATTCGGGCTCGCCCTGAGCCTTTATATGTTCAACTATTTTGAAAATTTCTTTCTCTTCGACAAAAGCCCCATGAACACGAATGATTTGCGAGGTTGCTGGTGGGAGAAAAAGCATATCGCCTCTGCCGAGCAACTTTTCTGCTCCGTTCATGTCTATCACGGTTCGAGAATCCACTTTTGAAGAAACTCTAAACGAAATTCTTGCGGGGAAGTTGGCTTTGATTAAGCCAGTTATGACATCGACCGAAGGTCTTTGAGTAGCAAGCACAAGGTGAATACCGACGGCACGCGCCATTTGAGCAAGGCGAGTTATTGCTTCCTCGACTTCGTTGCCAGAAACCATCATCAGGTCTGCAAATTCATCAATTATGATGACGATGTAAGGCAAGGGTTTCCATGGCTCTGCATTTTCATCGAAATCACCTTCTTCATTTCTTCTCCTTACTTCTTCGTTATATCCGTCAATGTTTCGCACTCCCCACCCCGCCAAATGTTTATAGCGACGTTCCATTTCGGCAACAGCCCATTTCAGTGCAACCGAGGCGCGTTTCGGATCAGTTATAATCGGTGTCGCAAGATGTGGAATATCTGCATAAACTCCGAGCTCTAGTCTTTTCGGATCAACCATTATGAATTTAACTTGGTTAGGTTTTGCTTTGTAAAGAATCGAAACTATCAGAGCATTGACACCAACCGATTTTCCTGACCCTGTCGCGCCTGCAATCAAAAGATGCGGCATTTTTGCTAGATCGGTAACATAGTTCGCACCGTCAATTGTCTTACCAAGTGCTATTGTCAAAAGCGAATCAGACTCACGGAACTTTCTCGATTCGATTATTTCACGCAGATAAATGACTTCGCGTTTTTTATTCGGAACTTCGATTCCAACGTATGCTTTACCCGGAATCCTGTCAATTCTTATTGACTCGGCTTTCAATGCTAAGCATAGATCGTCGGCAAGACTTACAATTCGAGAATACTTAACGCCTGGATCGGGCTTGAATTCATACGTTGTCACGACAGGTCCTTGGCAGATATGAACTACACGCCCCGTAACGTTGAATTCTTTCGTTTTTTCTACAATCAACCTAGCCGTTTCCAAAAGTTCTTCTTGTTGCTGTTCAAGATGCGGTGGCGGTGGCGTCAGGTATTCTGTCGGAGGCAGGACATAGTCTTCAAAACTTTGTTTGGTTTTTTTGTTTTGCGTAATCTCCTTGCTTTTTTTAGAATTCTCTTGGTTGTCTTGCTGAGTTTTCAAATCTTCGGTTGTTGGTTCTTTTTGCGAGATGCCTACTCCGTTTTCTTCAATTTTCTGACTATCGGCATCTGTAGTGATTTCTTTTGTTTCAGCTTTCTTTTCACGAGAAGTTTCGGTGTCTTCCTGCGCGTCCGGTTCGCTACCTGAAAAAATAATCGGAGGTTGAGTCTCTGGTTCATCGAAAGACGATGTTTCCTGGGCAGTTTCTTTCTCTTGCAAGACATCATCTGGCAAAGTTGTTCTCTTATTTTCGAGACGTATTTTCTTTCTTCGCTCTAAACGCTCTCTTGCTTTCCTTTTTTGCTCTTCTTTCCATTTTTTGTATCGTTCCGAAATTCTCTTAAAACCCAAGGAAAGCAAACGGAGTACATGTTTGATTCCATCGGTGAAAACATCGAAAGATGCACTGGTGATCAGTAAAAGCGAAATTATCACGCAAGTAAAAAGCAGTATGCTTGAGCCGACTTTTCCAAATAAATTTATCAGGATTTCACCTAGGAAACTTCCGATTATAGCTCCGTAGCCGTCAAAAACGGTCAAGAGCGTAGGAGCAGACAAAAGAAAAAGAGAAAAACCAAAAAACTTTCCTTTTGTCGGAAAAATCACTTTTGATTGGAAAGTCTGCCAAGCACTCAATGCAATTAAAAAGGGCAAGACGTAAGCAACATATCCGATGGCGCTGAAGATCACTGCAGCAGTGTTTGCTCCAATTATTCCGATCCAATTTTTAGTTTTTTGCGAGCTTGCAGTGGTAATGGAAGGATCACTTTCGTTGTATGAAAAAAGCGACAGAAAAATCAAAGTAGCAAGAGCAAAAAGTGCAAGTGCAACAACTTCGGCCGAATATGAGGTTTCCTTACCATTGTTGTTTTTTTCTGTTTTCGCCGTCATATCTGCTATTTAAGAATTTTGCCTGACCAAAGCTGAATTTTCTAAAGATGCGGTTAATCTTCAAAAAATTAGGTCCTCTGAAGGATTTCAGGAAATGTTTGCTTCCGCTTTTTCGACTTCGTTTTTTTTCTTGAAAAGCAGATATTCTTTAATAAAATCATCTATCTCGCCATCTAATACAGCTTCGATGTCGGTTCTTTCGTATTTAGTTCTAGTATCTTTCACGAGTCGGTATGGATGAAGCGTATAACTACGGATTTGTGAACCGAAAGAAATATCACGCTTTGTAGCTTCCAGTTGTGCGATTTCGGCTCTTCGTTTTTCGAGTTCTAGTTCATAAAGCTTTGAACGCAAAATTTTCATTGCAGTAGCACGATTTTGAATTTGTGAGCGTTCATTTTGGCAAGTAACCACAATTCCCGTTGGAATGTGAGTGATGCGGACAGCACTATCGGTGACATTTACATGCTGACCGCCTGCTCCGGAAGAGCGAAAAGTGTCTATTCGCAAATCTTTTTCGTTGATTTCTATTTCGATTTCATCGTCTATTTCCGGAGATACGAAAAGAGAAGCAAATGAAGTTTCTCGACTTGCACCAGCATTGAAAGGTGATATTCGCACCAATCTGTGAACTCCCGATTCACATGAAAGAAGTCCGTAGGCGTATTCACCCTCAACACGGAAAGTAGCCGATTTTATACCAGCTTCGCTTCCAGGTTGCTGATCAATTATTTCAACCTTGAAACCTTTTCTCTCGGCCCAGCGCAGATACATTCTCAAGAGAATTTCTGCCCAATCTTGTGCATCTGTTCCGCCGGCTCCAGCTTGGATTGAGCAGATCGCATTTTTAGCATCGTTTTCTCCTGAAAGAAGCATTTCGACCTCAGCCTGACTGACTTCTTTTTCGAGTTTTTTGATAAGCTGATCCAGTTCTAGTGCTGATTCTTCATCTTCATTTGCAAATTCAAACAAAACCTCCGCATCGGAAAGATCTTTTTCAAAACTTTCCTGCCGCGAGATTACTTTTTCGATGCGACTTCGCTGACGCACTATTTTTTGTGCTTTTTCTGTATCATTCCAAAAATTCGGATCGGCAATCTTTGCTTCGAGTTTTTCTAGTTCTTGACGTTTCTTCGGGAGGTCAAAGAAACCTCCCAAGTTGTTCAACTCTGATTTTGATGTCTTCGTGTTTTTCTTTAAGCTCTACTAAATCCATACGCCACAAAAGTCAAAGTGAAAATAATGCAGAGAATAGCCAACCAATCTCCATATTTTACATAAAATGTTTGAAAACCGTCAGATTTACCGACGTTCCAAACTCTTATAGCTTCTGTATAGCTTTCTGCTTCGTCGAGAATTTCGCCTTTTTCGTTGATGTAGGCCGTGATACCGACATTCGTAGCTCTTATAACGGGTCTTCCAGTTTCGACGGCACGGAAGACGGCGTTTGCAAGATGTTGCCTTAAAACCGGTGTCTTTCCAAGATAACCATCGTTGGTCATTTCAATCAGAATATCTGCCCCCATTTTTGCATATTCTCTGGAGAGATTCGGAAAGTGAGACTCATAGCAGATCATGATTCCAAATTTTATGTTTCCGAAGGAGAAAATGTCGTATTCACGACCTTTCTCAAAGTGTCCTACGACCGTTGGAACGAATTCTTCGATTGCCTCAGGCACGGGGGCATATTCACCGAAAGGAACGAGAAAAATTTTGTCGTATTGCCCTCTTTTTTCTCCTTTTTCATCAATCATTATAGCCGAATTGAAATAATTGCCTTTAATGTTGTTAGGCTCAGCAGAGTTGAAAAGTAATGAAACATGATTTCTTCTGGTGAAATCTGCAAAAACTTTTCGTAACTCAGGATCGCTACCATAACTGAAATTCATCGGTGATTCGGGGAACACGACCAGCGTAGGAAGTTTTCTCTTCGATCCGATTTTGTCTTCAAACTTCGATACAGTTTCGGACCCCGTTTTCAAAGTATCTTCTGATTTCAAAACACTTTCAACTTCCGATTCTAAATCTTCCGAAACCAGTGCATCTTTATTACTGGATTCTAAGGCGCTTTCGGCCATTCTGATATGTTTTTCTCTGAGTGAGAGCCATTTTTCTTCGTTCAAGTCTCTTCCCGGCACATTTAGTTGAACAACCACGATTTTCCCCGTTTTTTCTGCTTTTGGTTTTTCCGGAGAATTTTGATTAGCGGCAAAGGATATGAAAAGCACAAGTGAAACTGCAACAAAGGCAAGCCAGTCGGTCGGTTTAGCTTTTTTTTCGAGGATCAGTTTGAGTTGTAGGAATAAAAAGGCGTTGAAAGCGACTATTAGGAAACCGATCAGATAGATTCCACCGAAAGAAGCCAGTTGAACGATTTTTAAGTTGAAAGCCTGTGAGTATGCAATTGCATTCCAATTATTTCCGCTTATCCAAAATCTTGTAAATTCAAGTGATATCCACAAAAAAGGAGCCGACAGAGCGGCTCTGATGCCGAATTTACCGAAAAGTTCAGAAAGAAAAAATGCAAAGATTGCCGGAAAGATACCAACAATAGCAGATGCTAAAAAGATGAGGAAATACGCAATCGGTGATGGAATATCTCCGTAGTGAATTGGAGCGTGAGCCAGCCACCAACAACTACCGAAGAAAAACAAAATTCCCCAAATCCATCCTAGAATAAATGCTTTTTTTACCGGAACATCAACGATTGCCCAAAAGAAAGGCACTAGACCTATCCAGGCCAGAAACCAAAGCTCGAAATCGGGAAAGGCAAACACCAAAAGAATCGCCGAAAAGACAACAAGAAATAAATTCTTTGAATTCTGCTTTAGCATTTGTCTTAAAACTCTTAACATCAAAATCATCAGTTAGCTTTTTGAAGATTTTGCGTTAGCTAATTTGCGCTAACTGGCAAATTCAAAGTTTATCAAACTCTGCATTCAATCATGAAGTTCTTAAAACTTTTGGTTCCGGCGTGTCAAAATGAACAGTCTAACTATAAGAGTAATAAAGATTTAAGAAAACATTTTTTGTCATAGTTTGATGACAATTTTTGATACTTTTTAGTGATTCTCTGTATTGTTTTGTCGAGACAAATGAAATTAAAGCAAGATGAGGTGTTGTAAATTAGGGTTTTGATAAGCTGCCGGAAAAGTGAAATGTTCAAAAGAGGTAAGCCTAGCCATTTCTGACCAGGCTTAGAAGGGAAGGAAAAACCAAGGGACTGCTTGGGAGGGGGGCCAAGCGCAGAGCGACAACCACGCTTGGATGAAAGATTGGCTAACAAGGCTTGACAAATAACTAAAACCGAGTATCTAACCAGGCATTTTCTGTGCCATGTTTTTGAATTTGTCGTTGTTCACTTTTATGATGATTTTTGAAGACGAGTTATTGAAAATTCGCCACTTTGAGCTATCAGAATGTCAAAGGTTGCGATTATAGGTGCCGGGCTTGCCGGATCGCTTTTAGCGATTTATCTGGCAAAGCGAGGAATTGAAGTTGATGTTTACGAGGCACGTCCCGATATGCGGAAAGTCCGAATTCCTGCCGGACGCTCGATCAATCTTGCACTGTCAAACCGTGGTATCGTTGCTTTACGTGAGGTTGGACTCGATGAATACATGCTTCGCGAAGCAATCCCGATGTTAGGCAGGATGGTTCACACTACGAAAGATGAAATGAAATTCTTACCTTATTCGGGTAGAAAGGGTGAATACATTAACTCGATCTCCCGAGCCGGTTTGAATTGTGCTTTAATGAACGAAGCCGAAAAATATCCGAATGTTCGGATTTATTTCAACAGACGGTGTGTGCATTTTGACTGCAAAACTGGCGAAGCAACGATTCAGGATGTAGAAGACGGCAAAACCCAAAAAATCAAGCCCGAAACGCTTTTTGCTGCTGACGGAGCAGGTTCGGTTGTAAGGAATTCGATGCTTCATGGGGGAGTTGAGCGATTTAATTTCTCGCAAACGTGGCTTGAACATGGTTATAAAGAACTTCACATACCGCCTGACGAGAAAGGCAATTTTCGCATGGAAAAAAACGCTCTTCACATCTGGGCAAGACACTCTTTTATGATGATTGCTTTGCCGAATACTGATGGCAGTTTCACCTGCACGCTTTTTCTGGCCCACAAAGGAGAAAACAGCTTTGAGGTTTTAAGAGATGAAAAATCTTTGATCGAATTTTTCAAGCTTCATTTTGCCGATGCTTTACCTTTGATGCCCACACTTGTTGAAGATTTTTTCAAAAATCCAACCGGCAATCTAGGGACGATAAAGTGCTTTCCATGGAATGTTGACGGTAAAGCGTTGCTTTTGGGAGACTCAGCTCATGCAATTGTGCCTTTCTATGGGCAAGGTATGAATTGTGCATTTGAAGATTGCCGAATCTTGAATCAGCTTATCGGCCAATACGGCACGGATTGGAAGCGAATTTTTGATATTTTCACGAAAATGCGCAAGCCGAATACTGATGCAATAGCCGACATGGCCGAGGAAAATTTCTATGAAATGCGTGATGCTGTGGCAGATCCGGTTTTTCAGCGAAAGCGACAGCTGGAGACACTGCTAGAACAGAAATTTCCGGATTATTTTTCAAAATACTCGATGGTTACATTCAGAGACGACTTACCGTATTCGGTAGCTAAAGAAAAGGGAAATGCACAAGATAAATTCTTGATGGAGCTTTGTGCAAAGATAGGTGATGTTTCTGAAGTCGATTTGCAGGAAGTCATCGAAAGGATCAGGCACCTTGATTTGCAATCCGCCTATACTGACCACGAAAATAGATAAGCGGATTTCCTTCGCCGACGCTTGTTTTTTCAACTTCACCGACAAAAATCGTATGATCTCCTCCTTCGTAAGAATAAATCAATTTACATTCCAATGTTGCCAAAGAATCTTGAAGAACGGGTAATCCGCTTTCGTTGATATGATGTTGAACTTTTGAGAATTTGTCGTCGAGACTGGAAGCAAAATGATTTGATAAATCTTGTTGATCTTCTCTGAGAAAATTTACGATGAAACATCCAGCTTCGTGGAATGCATGATGACTTCCCGTCTTTTTGTCAATACAAATCAGTACCAGAGGTGGATCGAGCGAAACCGAGCAAAAAGCACTGACGGTTATACCAAAAAGCTTGCCGTCTTTGTTTTTTGTTGTGACAACTGTAACACCGCTAGCAAATCTCGAAAGAGCAGTGCGGAACTCTTCTTTGCCGACGGGCATACAACATAAAACTTTAACCCATTAGAAAACTTTTGACAAAATATCACCGTATCCATGAACGAAGTTTGAAATCTGCAAGCGTTTGTGTTGAAAATTAAAGAAAGCAAAATGAGCGAGCTGGGGAAATTTTGGGAAAGAGCCAGTCGAATTGTAAATGAGACTTTGGATGAACTTATACCGACAGAAAAAGATGAGCCAACAAGGCTTCATGCTGCAATTCGTTGGAGTGTTTTTGCTGGTGGTAAAAGGTTTCGCCCAACTTTAGTTCTTGCTGTTGGGCATGTTTTCGGAGCAGCAGAAAAGCAACTACTACGAACTGCGGCGGCTGTTGAGATGATCCATACCTATTCGCTCATACATGATGACTTACCAGCGATGGATAACGACAGTCTTCGACGTGGTAGGGCAACTTGTCATGTGAAGTTTGATGAAGCAACGGCAATACTTGCAGGCGATCGGCTACAGGTACTTGCTTTTGAGGCAATAGCCGATGATGAATCTTTAAGCCACGAAACCAGGATTAAGTTGATTGCGGAACTTGCAAAATCTGCCGCAAAGATGGCAAACGGTCAGCAAATGGATCTAGAAGCGGAAGGCAGAAAAGTTTCTCTTGAGGAATTGGAGAAAATTCACAAAAACAAAACTGGTGCAATGATTAATTTTTCGGCTCTTGCGGGAGCAATGATCGCTAATGCTTCGCAGAAAGAACTTCAAGTGATAACCGAATATGCTTCAAATTTAGGTCTTTTGTTTCAGATCACCGATGATTTGTTGGATGTAACGCAGACAACAGAAAATTTGGGCAAAACCGCGGGGAAAGACCTGATTGCGGAAAAAGCAACCTATCCGATGTTTTATGGTGTTGAAGAAACGCAGAAACTAGCAAAAAAGGTTCATCAAAAAACTGTAGCGGCTTTGGGAAAAATTGGCAAGGATACGAGTCTTCTTGTCGAAATAGCCGACTTTGTTCTGAGTCGTGAAAAATAAACGTTCCTGACTATGAAAAAAGGGAAGTTTTCCCTGAGAAGGTGCTAGAGAAGAGGTTATTGAAAACTACAAAATTCAAAGAGACAACAAAAGATTCTCAAAAAGTGTTTTAGAGCGATTTTGAGAAGCAAAAAATTGCAGGAAGTTTTTGGTGGTTTGCTTTGCCAAAATTTCAAAATCTACTTCGTAGAGATCGGCAAGAAATTTTGCTGTGTGAGTGACAAAAGCAGGTTCATTTCGCTTGCCCCTCATCGGCACCGGAGCAAGATAGGGGCTGTCAGTTTCAATTAAGAGTTTTTCCAGCGGAACAACCTTTGCGGTTTGACGTAAGTTCTCGGCTTTTTTGAAAGTTATATTCCCGGCAAAACTTATTAAGAAACCGTTTTCGAGTAGTATTTTCGCCATCTCTGTGGAACCACCAAAACAATGCATTATTCCGCCTCGGAAGTTTTCATGAGAGCATTCTTCTAGTAGAATTTTCAAAGTATCCTCATCAGCATCACGACTATGAACGATTATGGGCATTTTCAGGTCGAGTGCAACGCAAATCTGTCTTCTGAAAACTTCTTTTTGTTTCTCATGCGGACTGTGATTGTAGTAAAAATCAAGCCCAATCTCGCCCCAGGCGACTACTTTCTTGTTCGATTCAACCAGAGCGATTAACCTTTTTTCGGTTTGTTCATCGTATTCTTTTGCATCATGTGGGTGAATGCCGACAGATGCAAAGATAAAATCGTGTTTGTTTGCTAATTCAACGGTTTTCTCAAACGAATTACCCAAAGGGTTTCCCGTGCCCACATTCAACATCGCTATAACACCAGCTTTTTTTGCCCGTTCGATTACTTCTTCACGATCCGGTTCAAATTCTTCTCCGTCAATGTGACAATGTGAATCTATCAACATAAAATTTTATCGCTTTTCTTGGAGCTTAAAATTAACAATCATGCTAAATAGCTTCTTTTAGTGTCTTAGTTCAAAAATTCAAGATTGCTGTTCGAGTAACTACAATCGTTTCAAGAGCCTTTGTGATTTTAAGCCTTCGCCAAACCTTAAGATACTGGTGTTACAGAAACTGCAAACCGAGAATCTACAGGTCTTTGAGTCTAGGAGATATTCTTTTACGACTTATGGAATCTCTCATCTTAAGTTCAGTTTTGGTTGTAATTCTGATTTGCAGAAATTTTTATAGTTTTTATTTGCCGATACTACTTCAACCTAGCACCGTTTTTGACATCTTCAATGAAGGTTGCTATTGCTGGCACATCCGATTCATCAAGGCTTGCAGCGCATATCATCCCTTGCGATTCAAGCCCGCGCATTTTTCTCGGCTTCAAATTCGCAACAACGACGACTTTTCTACCTATGAGTTTTTCAGGTTCGTAGTATTGTGCTAAACCTGCAAGAATCTGTCTGGGTTTTTCTTCACCTATATCGACCTCAAGACGCAAAAGTTTATCGGTATCAGGCACTCTTTCAGCAACCTTTATTTGACCGACTCTCAAGTCAACCTTTAGAAAATCTTCTATCGTAATGAAATTGTCTTTGGTTTTCGGGGTTTCCGTCTTTTCGTGTTTCTGGGTTTCTTTTGCCGTTGATTCTGCGATTGAAACACTTTCGTTTATTTTTTTGTTTATTTCGCTCATAATCTTTTCTTTGTCGATTCTGGGAAAAATCGCTTCTGCTTTGTTAATACGTGTTCCTACGGGCAACTGGCCCCATTTCAAATCTTCCGGGTTTTGCTTGGCCAAATCATCTTCTAAACCGAGTTGTTTGTAAAGCTTTTTGGTTGACTCTGGTAAAATCGGATAAAGCAGAATGCAAGCCCATCGGAGGGTTTCGGCGGAACGGTATAGAACAGCGTTTAGAATCTCTGCTTGCCTTTCATTTTTCGCTAACTCCCAAGGCTTTGCATCCGTTATCATCTTGTCTATTCTCGCAAATACATTCCAAACGAGTTCTAGAGCTTGGCTGAATTCAAAATTGTCAAATCTTTTTATAAATTCGTTTTTGGTATATTCCAAAACCGTGGCTATTTCTTGTTCGTCGGGATTTACGTGGGCGCGTTCCGCATCGAGTTTGTGTTCTTCGCTTATCTTACCGCAAGGAACGACTCCATAGCGATATTTTTCTATCATTGAAAGTGTGCGTAAAGCCAGATTACCCAATCCATTGGCTAAATCGGCATTTGTGCGGTCAATCAAATTCTCATAGCCGAAATTACCGTCTTGTCCGAAGACCATTTCACGCATCAAAAAATATCTGACTGCTTCGACCTGAAAATACTTTTTCAAAACATCAAGTTCGATGATGTTGCCTAAGGTTTTGCCCATTTTTCTGCCTTGCGAATCGAGCCACATTCCATGAGCAAAAACCAATTGCGGGAGTTCTAGTCCAGCGGCAAGCAAAAATGCCCACCAATAAACGGTGTGAAACCGAAGAATATCTTTTCCAACTAGATGATGCGCATATTTCCAATACTTTTCGAATCCGCTTTTTTGATTGTTGCCGTATCCGAGAGCTGTTATATAGTTGGAAAGCGCATCAAGCCAAACATACATGACATGATTTTCATCGTCGGGAACGGGAATTCCCCAACTGACACTTCTTTTTTCACGGGAAATTGACAAATCCTGCAGGCCTTGTTTTATGAATGCTATAACTTCGTTACGGCGAGCTTCGGGACGTATTTTCTCAGGATGCTTTTCGATTATTTCAAGAAGCGTCTCGGTGTAATCGGAAAGTCGGAAAAAATAGCTTTCTTCGGAAACGCGCTCGAGTGGTTTTTCGTGAATCAGACAAAAAGGAACGGTTGCATTTTCTACCAGTTTGTATTCATCTTCTGTTTTAAAGGCCGCACAAGGAGGGCAAAACCAACCTTCATAAAAACCCTTGTAAATAGTCGGATTTCCTTTAGGGGTTTTGTTTTTTGCTATTTCGCGCCAGAAATGTTGTGCGCCTTCGTAGTGAAAAGGCTCAGTTGTTCGCATGAAAATTGAATAACCTTCTTGACCTTCACATATACCGAAATCGGCAAACATTTTCTTAAGCGCGGTTGAAATATAGTCAACTTGCTCTTTCGGCGTTCGGTCCAGTTTTTCTGCAGTTCGTTGAATGTTAACGCCATGTTCGTCTGTGCCAGTTAGAAAAAAAGTATCAAAACCACGTTGGCGTTTGTGTTTTGCGATTACATCGGCAACGACCGTTGTATAAAGATGCCCGAGATGCGGTAAACTGTTTGCGTAATAAATCGGAGTTGTAATGTAAAAAATTCTCATCCTGTTTTTGGAAAATCTACATTTTTTGGGTTTTCTTAAAGTTTTTTCACTTTCTCCGAAAGCCTTAAAATCAACAGCTTTGATCCACTTTGTCGTTTATTAGCTATTTTGTGCGCAATTTTTAAGTTTTTCTAGGCTTGTTTTATTCGCCGACCAAAAAATCTTGAAACTACTAAATTACCTCAGTTTAAGAAATTACCGAAACTGGATCACTCTCAAACTAATAGCTCTCGAAACCAGAAAGCGAGGCTGTAACCTCTTGAATCTAAAAATCTTGAACTTAGAAAGTTTTTGAAGACAGTAGAAAGTCTCGAAAAAATTCCGAGATCATTGGTGATTTTTTACTTTTTGCTACGGCCAACTTGGACTTTAGCAGGACGCAGGAGTTTATCGCCGAATTTATATCCACGCTGGTATTCCAAAGTTACTTTTCCTTCTCTTTCGGGTTCGACTTCTATTGTGTCAATGGCTTCATGGAGTTCCGGCGTGAAGTCTGAACCGATTGATTCTATAGGTTCTACACCGAGACTTGAAAGTGCTTGTTCAAAGGCTCTTGCTGTGCCTTTGACTCCTTCTAAGAGATTTTCAGCCGATGAATTTTTTTCGGCATGTTCTATTGCAAGTTTGAGGTTATCCAGAATAGGAAGGAGCGTTTTCAAAAACTGAAACTGTGTCTCTCTAGCTCTTTCTTCGAGTGATCTTTTGATTCTTTCGCGCATTTCTGCAGTTTCTTTTTCCATGCGTTTGATTAACTCTTCTGCTCTGGCCTGCACGGCTAGTAGCTTAGCTTCGGTTTCTTCTCTACGATTACGTTCTTGCTGAAGCTCATTTTCAAGCTTTATGACTTCAGGTGATTTCGCCTTTGTTTCAACTACTTTTGTAGTTTGAGAAGAATCTTTTTCGATTTCGGTAGATTCTAACTCAGAGGCTCCTACTGTCTCTGTAGAAGCTTTTGAGCTATCGTTTTTGAGTTCTTCGGGTTGCATCTCTTCGGCAAGCCTTGCTTCTTCCTTTAGTTCACCTTCTGCAGTAAAACGTCTTTTGTCTTTCACCATAATTTTTTCTCCAATGACTTCTTTTCCATTAAGTTTCACTTCTCGTTCCATAGTCAAATAGAAATTTTATCACATGAATTTAGGAGCGGATAGCGAACAGTATTTTAGGAAAAAAGTTTTTCGATAAGGTATAAGTCAATGAAAAATTTGTGCTTGCACGAAAATTTTTAAAATGCCTCATTTACATTTGCACAATTTTTCTTTGGTATGTTCGCCAAAAGAAAAGCTATTTTCTATTTGCCAATCGCCGAGAGGGCTCTTATTTGTCGTTCACTTTGAGTAATCAAAAACCAGGTGGCAGAAAGCTTTGATTCCGACGTCGAGTCGTGAGTCGTCAATATAAAAGTCTGGTGTATGGTGTGGCGGAGCTTTTTTAGGGTCTTGACCTTTGGGCATTCCGCCGATAAAAAAGTAAAATGCGGGAGCTTTTGTGCCGTAGAAAGAGAAGTCTTCTGCTCCTGTTGTCCATTCTGTTTCGACAACATTTTCTTTTCCGACGGCTTTCCAAAGTGAAGGCAAAACTTTCTGAACCAAATCAGGTGGATTGTATGTGACCAAAGTCTTTGTTTCAATAGAAACTTCAGCTGAAGCACCGAAACTTTCGGCTATTTTTGTTGTTACGAGTTTGATCTTTTCGTGAACATCCTTTTGCATTTGAGGGTCAAGCGTGCGGATTGTTCCTGCCATTGTTAATTCTTCAGGAATTATGTTTTCACGCACTCCGGCATTGATTTTACCGACCGTTATGACAACTGGAGCCTTTGTTAATTCCGATTGTCGAGAAACAATCATCTGAAGTCCGTTGATTATCTGTGAGGCAACGGCTATTGGGTCTATTCCGTTCCAAGGTTGCGAGCCGTGAGTTTGTTTACCTTTAACTTTGATCGAAAACCAATCCGAAGAAGCCATGACCGCACCTGCTTTGTATTTGATTGTTCCTATCTCCGTTTGCGAATTTATATGGAGTCCGAAGATTACGTCAATTTTCGGATTGTCCATGACACCTTCTTTGATCATTAAAGCGGCGCCACCTTCTTCACCTGCGGGTGGACCTTCTTCGGCTGGTTGAAATATGAAAACCACCGTGCCCTTGAGTTTGTTTTTCATGCTTGCTAAAACTTCGGCAGTTCCCATCAGGATTGCAACGTGAGCATCATGACCGCAAGCGTGCATTACGGGAACAATTTGTCCGTTGTATTCTGCGGTTTCTTTGGATGCAAAGGGCAGATCAACTCTTTCTTTGATGGGTAAGGCATCCATATCGGCACGAAGTCCGATAGTCGGACCTGGTTGAGCACCACGCAAGATTCCCACAACACCTGTTTTGGCAATACCTGTTCTAACTTCCAATCCAAGCCTTCTTAAATGTTCTTCAACGAACTTTGCTGTTTTGAATTCCCGATTTGAAAGCTCTGGATATTGATGAATATGTCGTCGCCATTGAATAACCTTAGGCATGATTTTTTCGGTTGCTGCATTGATTTCTTCTGTCAAATCAACGGCGAACACACCGCTTTTGAAGATCATTATGAACGAAACGATAACCGAAACTGCTTTTTTCATTGCAACCCTTCCGAAACTTTTGATTTTATCTTTTTTCAATTTTATTCTCTTCAAGGCTTTTTAAGCAATCTTTCGCGTCCGGCGACGGCTTCTTGATAGGCTTGTCTGTCGGCTTGACCGAGTTTTATTGCGGCTTCGTATTCACGCAAAGCCGCTTCTATTTGTTCGTTAAACTCTAGGATTCTGGCCAAACTTACGTGCGAACGCTGAATCAGTGCTGGATCGGTGTCAGCATTTGATTGAAGGATGGCGTTTCGGTAATTCGCCGCTGCTTTTCCTAAAAGCTGATCGCGGATGTTTTCATCGGTTACTTGCTCGGCAGATAAACTCGAAACACGTCCTCTGGCATAGAAAATACGTGGCTCGCCTGGATATTCTTGCATCAAAGAAGATAGTTCTTCATCTGCCTTTTCAAATTCTTTTCTCTTTATCATTTCTTCAATTTGTAGGAGCTTTTCTATCAGAAACTTCTCACGAGCTGAGATTTCGGCTCTTTGCAATTTTCTCTGTTTTTTTCTTTCAGAGGCTCTTTTTCGTGCTTCGGCAAACTGCTGAAGTCTTTGTTTTTCTTTTGCTATGTCAATCGAAAGGATCATATTACGAAATGTAGCGGAAATATCGAAACCGGATTCTTCGATTCCTTTAAGTTGTTCGGCAAAATGAAAAGCCAAAACAGCACCTTTTTCGTATGCTTCTGAGAGCAAAGTGGCAGTTTCATCAGCAAATTCAGTCTTGAGACGCAAAAGCTCATCCGATATTTTTTTTCTTTCTTCATCTCCCTTAGCCAATTCTATCTGTCTTCTAGCGTCAATAGTTGCGTTTCTTATTTTTGAAAACTCGATTTGCTTTATGTCAACCGCTGCTGATGCTGATCGCAAAACGGCTAAAAAAATATCGGTCGGGATCTCAGGGTTTTCTTTTCTTCTTTCTTCAAGCAAACTTCTGATTTGATCGCGAAGGTCGTTTATTTCTTTTGCATTTTGGAAAATCAGCGGATCGAGAATAAAACGCAAAAATGCTTGTCGGGCTTCAGAAAAACTTAGATCAGTTCCAGGTGGGACTACAACGAAATAATCATTGCCGATGTTGAGGAAATTGACCGTTCCGATCGGTGCTAACATATCGGGCACAATGAAGAATCGTCTTTCCCTTTCTCTGGTTTCGACTTTTTGCAGTTTTTTCTTGTTTTTAGCGTCTGTCGTTTCGACCTTTATTTTCTCGATGTAAACCGTTTGCGGACGTGTGTGAAGGTAATCCATAAGCTCTAATATCATTGCAGCCGCTGAAGCACGCATTTTATCGCCTTCGTCTTGATAGATTTTATAGTATTTGTCTAAATTGGTGCCGATGTTTGATTGACGGTAAAACTCTCGCACTAAAGGTGCAAAATCCAGCACATCCAAAAGAGCAACGGGTAAATCAACGGTTCTCTCTGGGTCCTGAAGATCGGGAACAGGTGAAAGTGCAAATGCTAGTGAAACATAAGCGGCGATTATTTGTTCAGGAGTCTTATCGGGATGAAGCCTTTTGTATTGAGACAAAAACATCTGCAATCTCTGCCGCATATTTGGATTCAATGAAGCCAGATCTTCTCGAAGTTGTTTTCTGAACGTTTCGCCTTGTTTGCTGAGAGCTATGTTCAGTCCACCCGCTGCTTCTAAGGAAGCCATAACAACGATTAGTCTTCTGTCGGGTTCAATTCTAACGCCGTATTTGCTAAGATCAAATGATTGTTGATTTTGGGCAAGCGAATCTACAAAAAGAATACTCAAGATCACGAAAAGCATCAGGAGCAGGTTCACTCCCGATGCTTTTCTAACAGATTCCTTAGCTAAAACCGAATTTATATTGAATCTTCTATCAACGGTTTTAGAAACTTGCCAATGCTTCATCTTCGTTTTCATAAACATCAAAAACAGTAAGTAATTTGGTGATTGCCAGAAGGTCTTGAACCTTTTGGGTTAGGTTGAGCAATTTTAAGCTTCCACCATCTTTTTTGACGGTGGTAAAACTTGAAACGAGTTCACCAATTCCGCTTGAATCAATGTAGCTGACACCGCCAAGATTCAAGAGGATGTTCTTTTTGCCTTCACTGAGCAATCGTCTGATTGCCGTTCTAAGAGCAACACTACCTTCGCCTATGGTAATTCTGCCCGTCAGATCCAAAATGGTTACATCACCTGCTTGTCTTTCTGAGATGTTTAATTCGGCCATTTTCGTTTTTTCTCCTTGTAGATTCTTGTTAACAAAGCAAAATTCTAAGCTAAAAAGCTTACAAGTAAAAACACGAAAAACCGAAAATGCAAATCATAAGAACAAAAAAAGCAACTCTGATAACGACCCGATAAATCGATTTTCACTAATGAAGCAAATCTGTGATAACAAAAATTGCTCATTTTTATTTGCGTCTGATAACGATTGAAAGTTTCTACGTCTGATAATATTTTTACGAAGAAAGAATGATTGATTGCTTTTGTATTGTGGGAGAATGAATTGTGATTAGCATTGTGGGGAGCAATGAGTTGCTTTTGTGTTACGAGTTGCTGGGGGAACGGTGAATCGCTTTTGTACTGTGAAAGACGGTCAGCTGCTCTTGTATTCAACGCAATAATATTGGGAAGGCAGTTAGTAAGGACCGATGTAGATCGTCTTGAAAAAGTAAGGCTTTTTCATTTTTCAGAATAGGTCAACGAGCGTAGATCGGGATAAGAGCTGAGAATAACAGCTAAACAGAGAAAGTCTTCTACCGTTCATAAAGAATCAACGGTAAATGACAGAAGCAATTTCTTATCTGTTTTTATTTAGCAACCACCGTATTCTTTGAATTTTCTGAAAACCTTGTTGTTGAGGTTTTCGTGTTAGCTTTGGAGTTTTCTGATTTTTGGTCACGGTAGACGTAGTTGTAGAGAATATCACGTTGTTGTGGTTTGAAACCGGCTTGTTGGATTTGGTAGCGTAATTCTTCTTCATTGGCTTTGGTGTTTGCACCTGCAGCTGAAATAACGTTTTCTTCGATCATAATTGAACCCATGTCGTCAGCACCAAAATGCAGAGCTGCTTGTCCGAGCCTCATGCCTTGTGTAAGCCATGAAGCCTGAATGTGCTGAATGTTATCAAGAAACAAGCGGGAGACAGCTAGCATTCTTAGGAATTCAACTCCTGTCGGTTCGCGTTTGATTTTTCTTCCGAGAGCAGTGTTTTCACGCTGAAAAGTCCAAGGGATAAATGCTGTGAATCCGTTGGTTTCATCTTGCAAGTCGCGGATTCTCTGAAGATGACGAACTTGATGTTCGACTGTCTCGCCGATTCCGAACATCATTGTAGCCGTTGAGCGAAGCCCAACTTTGTGGGCGGCGCGCATCACATTGAGCCATTGGTCGGTAGTGCATTTTGTTGAAACGCGTCTGCGAATTTCGTCATCGAGTATCTCAGCTCCACCACCCGGCAGGGAATTCAAACCTGCATCTTTGAGTCTTTTCAAGATGGTTTCATAGCTAAGTCCCGAAATCAGATGAAGGTTGTGGATTTCTGGTGGAGAAAAGCAATGAAGTTGAAAATTCGGATATTTTTCGTGAAGTCGTGAGAGTAGATTTTCATACCATTCGATTCCCAAGTCAGGATGAAGTCCACCTTGCATCAAAATTCCTGTGCCACCTAAAGCTATGGTTTCGTCAATTTTCTGACAGATTTCATCGAAGGAAAGAAGGTAGGTGTCAGGTTTCCCGGGACGCCGATAAAAGGCGCAAAAAGTGCAGACGACGTTGCAGACATTCGTGTAATTGATGTTGCGGTCGATTATGTAAGTGACTATTTCGGGGTCGTTTTTTCTAAGCCTGATTTCGTGAGCGGCAAGTCCGATTTTGGTGATTTCATAGCTTTCTAAGAGAGTTTTACACTCTTCGGCGGACATTCTTTTGCCGTCTAGAATTTTGTCTAAAATTTTCTGAACTTCACTCATAAGCAAAACCCAGGTTATCAAAATCTTTCCGCTTTTGCGAAAGTTTTTTTCGGGACTTTAGCATTTTGCAAAATCACGCTTCGTAAAGTCCTCGTTTTCTCAACGCTTTTATTTAGAAACAATTTCCATGCCAATTTACAGAGTGGTCGAAAAATTCGGGTCCTTGCATTTAACAAGCAAGCTTGATTTCAAGATGAGTGCGCCGAGCTACAAAACTCTAAAGGTTTATTATTTTCTATTAAGCTATTTTTCTTTGCCAATTCAAAATAAAGTTTCAACCCTTCTTGCATCGAGTGATCGGGAAAGTAAATGATGTTTTTCGAAAGGTAGTTACGGAAATCTTCTGGTGGCAAAGGAATCTCGGCAATGTAATTGGAGATTATTTCGTCTAAATGTGCAAGTCCTTCATTACATACCGCAACGAAATCAATTTCACAAGTTTCATGTTTAGTCATCCACATCGCAAAAATAAATCCGAGTCCGGTGAACTTACGCCAAATCTGGACTAAATCGAACTTTACAAATTTGGTTTCATCTATCGTCAAAGCTGGATCTCCGATTATCAGAGCACAGTCAGAATTTTGGAGCATTTTATCAAGTTTTGGTTCAGAGATTTCCCAGTGGGGCTCGAAACCGAAAAATTCGCGAAAAATTATTTTTGTCAGGACGATAGAAGTTTTTGAAGATATGTCTAGTGCTACTTTTTTAGCGCTTCGTAAGTTTGAATCTTTCGCAACCAGACAAACACTTCGGACTTTTTCTTTCGAACCGACGCAGACTTGCGGAATCAGTTTTGCACCTTCAATTTGCTGAAAAGCGATGACTGGAACCAAAGCCACATCAACTCTATTTTCAGATAGAAGTTGAGCTGAACGGGCAGGTGCAGTATCGAGAATTATTTCATATTTACCACGATTCTGACCGTAAAGAAACGACCAAATCAAAGGAGCCGTATTTGAATAACTAGAAGCCGATAAACGTTTCGTTCTCATTGGTTTTTAGAGCACTCTGCATTTGCAGGAAACTGATGAAAACCTTTTATTGAATTTCGATCTCTCAACGAATTTTAGTCTATTGTCGTTTTTCTGCAATTTTCGGTCTTTTTCATCAGAAAGCTTTTTGAAGTTTACTGTGTTAGATTTCTAGATAATCTTCGCCTCAAAAAAGGATAGTTAGGGAATTTCGTTCATGACTAAGTCTTCAAAAGAATCTCTTTTACGGGCTATTTTAAGATTGCCGTTTTCTTCTATGAGAAGGACACATGGTAAAAATCTACCGTTGTAGGGAAACATTTGCGCAATTGAATAGGCTCCGCAATTGAGCAAGGCCAGCAAGTCACCCGGTTTTACATCTGGCGGTAGAAGTCGGTAATCAGGTAGTCTTCTTTTACCTTCAATATCGAAGTAAACATCACCGCCATCACAAAGCGGACCGGCAACTTTGTAAGGGAAAGAATGTTCTTCACAAGCACGTTCGGCATGTATCAACTGATAATACCACTTATAGGTTTCCATCGAGAGTAAAATGTTGAATCCGGCATCGGTTAAAAGCCACACTTCGCATTCATTTGTATTTTGATTAGAAAAGCACGGTCTTTCTTTTTTGTTTCTAACGGTTGTAATGCAAACACCTGCGTCGGCGATTATACTTCTTCCGGGTTCGAGAAGTAAGGTTAAATTTTCGGTTTTTACTTTTGGAAAGCATTTTTTGGCATTTTCCCATGCTTGACCGATAACTTCGTAAGGCTCAAAATCTGCTGAAAACATTTGCCTTACGGAAGGCGCAAAATCGTTTTCTTGAGTCTTGTCACGCAGATAATTTACAGGGAAGCCTCCGCCTAAATTTAAGTGTTTCAAATTGACACCTGTTTCTTCTTCTATCCGCAGAAGATTTTCAAATAAAGCCTTCATCGCTTCGATGTAAGAAGATTTATCAGCATTTTGCGATCCGATGTGGATATGAATTCCACAAAGATTTAGAAACTCAGATGATTTGTAATTTTTGAATGCAAAACAGGCTTCGTCGGGCATCATTCCGAATTTCGACGTTCTGAGTGCAGTTTGCAGACCTGCATGAGTTTTTGTTTTTACGTCAGGCACGAGGCGCAGACTGACATTGGCTTTCTTACCAATTCTGCGGGCTATTTTCTCGATCAACGAAAGTTCATAAAGCGAGTCAACCTGTATTGCATAGATTTCGGCTTCAATTGCTTTTTCTATTTCCCAATCCTCTTTACTGGTACCGTTGAAAATTATCTGTTCACCTTTGAATTCTGCTTGCAGTGCTTTCCAGAGTTCACCGCCTGAATTAACTTCAATGTCGCATCCGATTTTGCGAATTGACTTCAAGATGGCCATGTTAGAATTGGCTTTAGCTGCATAGCAAATTTTCAAATCACAGTCTATTGCTTCTCTGATTTTGTAAAGTTTTTGAATGTTTTGTCTGATTCGAAATTCACTGAATACAAAAAGTGGGGTGCCGAATCTATCGGCAAGTTCTCTTGCCGATAGATTCCCTAGAAAAAGCTGATTATCTTGTGCCTTCAAAAATCCTTCTAGTTCCCAAGCCTTTGCCATTTTTCAGATTGAATGTTTTGAGATTCTTTCAGTCTAATTCCCGTTCCTTTGGGAAACTCTTGCGTAATTGTAATTGGAAGTTTTCCTTTGAAATCTATTTCTCCGATGACTGCACGTGCTGTAGCATTTTGCAAGCTCGGCATATCGCCGTAGCCTACAATGTAAGTTCCTAACGATGGGAAACCTCTTAGCAAATAGGGATTCCCAAAGCTGATACCGATGATTTTCTTCTTTTCGGCGATCAAAGTTTCAAGCAATTTGCGTCCTCTTTCGGGCATTTCGATTGAATTTTTCGCACCAGATCGAACTTTGACGAAAAATCCGGCCAAAACAATGTCACTGCTGGCAATTTCTTCAGCGGTTTTTTGGATTTCTTCTTGGGTTGTTCTATTGTTTATCAAACCGAGTTTCAAGTTTTCAAAAGAGTTTCTGCGCAAAACTCTTACGAATTCTTCTCCAACGAATTCAGGTATGTCTTGATTCGTAATAGCCAGAAAGAAAATTTTTTTGTCTTTTGTCAAAGGCAAAAGTTTATCGTTGTTTTTAACCAGCGTTATTGCATTTTCGGCGATCTCCATTGCAAGCTGTCTTGAAGGTTGGTTTGAAACAATCCGGTCAATGGCATCAAGTGGAACAGTTTTTTGCTTTGTAAGTCCAAGGTGATATTTCCATGCAAGTTGTTTGCACACGGATTCGTTTATTCTTTCTTCACTCAATCTGCCTGAACGAACAGCTTCGCGGATGCCGCGGATAGCTTCATCTGCATTTGCAGGTTTCAAAATTATATCTGCACCTGCCTCGATTGCTCTGACGGCCGCTTCGCTTTGGTTGAAGTAAATCGTCAAGCCGCTCATGTCCATTGCGTCGGTCACTATCAAGCCATCAAATCCCATTTCTTTTTTCAAGATGTCAGTCACGATTTTTTTAGACAGGGTTGCTGGTATTGTTGCATCTTCGACGATTACTTCTTCGTCTGTGTATGCGGCTTTATATCTGTCTTTAAGTGGTGTGATTCGTTCTGGATCTAACTCAGGCAGTGAAATATGGGAAATCATGATCGAAGCAACACCAGCTTTTATGACTTCTCGAAACGGATAAAGCTCGTATTCATCAAGTCTCTTTCGAGAAACTTTGATCACTGGCAAGCCTCTGTGAGAATCGATGTTTGTGTCGCCGTGACCGGGAAAATGTTTTGCTGTGGCGATAACGCCACCATTTTGTAATCCTTCGATAAACGCAATTGCAAATTTTGCCACTTCCTTCGGGTCTTCGCCGTAGGAACGGACGTTGATGACGGGATTTTCGGGATTATTGTTTACATCGACAACAGGAGCAAAAACTTGATATACGCCCAAAGCTTTTGACTCTCTGGCTATTATTTCGCCTTGCCTACGTGCAAATTCGGGGTTTCCGGTTGCAGCAATTGCCATATTCCACGGAAAAACAACTGTATCCTCAAGCCTCATTCCAACACCGGTTTCAAAGTCGGCAGAGATCAGCAATGGAATTTCGGCAAATTCTTGCATTCGATTCATCAGATGAACCGTTTCATAAACCGAGCCGACGAAGAAGATGATACCACCGATTTTGTTTTCGACAACTTGACGTTTCAATTGTTGAAATTCCCAACCGTCTTGCGGAAGAAACCTGGCGTTGATACCGATATGGATAAGTTGGCCGATCTTTTCGTCAAGTGACATTTTTTTTAGTTTCTCATCAGCCCATTTGCGGGCTTCTTCCGATGGGCGGAATTTGCTTTGAGCATGTAAATACAAGCTTGAAAGAATTATCATGAAAGATGCAAACAGTAAACATTTCATAATCGCCTCTTTGATTTCCGTCGGAATTTTTATCTAAGTCTATTTCAGCGATTTTATTTCGTCTACGGATATAAGCACTTCAGTGAAATGGTTTTGGGTGTGACTACCGAACAAAACTCCTTTTACTTCTACAAACTTTCCGATGAGTTTTTTGGCTTTGTTGTAATCTTTCAAGACAAGCTGCATTTTTTGAATGTTTTTTGTTGAGTGTTGAATTCATTTGTAGGGTCTTTATTGATGCATACGGGTTTGTTTAATTCCAATAAATAGACCGTTTGTTGCCGATTCGATACATTTGAGAAGGTTCGACGTATGATCTTACCACGAAGATTGACAATTTCAGGTTCGTAATTAAGGCACGAAGCATTTTGCTTGATGTTTTTTGTGGTTTTCCCAAATTGTTTTATCGGTAAAGTTCGAAATTGAGACTGCGGTAGAAAATCCTTGATTGGTTTTGCTGCTTCTTCTTTACCGACAGAGGTCATAATGCTTAAAGTTATAAGTAAAACGAGGTTTAATGCCATATATTCCTCCTTTTAGAGCCGAGAGAGAGCATCTTTTATTTTTTCGTAAGCTTTTTGCAGATTTTCCATTGAAGTTGCATAAGAAAGGCGCAGAAAACCGTTTGCGCCGAATCCTGCACCGTCTGTAACGGCAACATGCGCTTGATTTAGCAGAAAACTTGCGATATCTTCTGAAGACCGAAAGCCGTTTTTACCGAGCATTTCTCTGATGTCAATTAAAGCATAGAAAGCTCCTTCGGGCATGTTGCATTTGATTTGTTCAATGCTTTGAAGTTTTGGAATGAACCAATTGCGCCTACGATCGTATTCTGCAAGCATTTTTTCAACTTCTTTTATTGTCATTTCGGCGTTTTGCATCGCCTTTGCGCAGGCATATTGAACGAAACTGGTCGGATGCGTTGCAGAATGGCTTTGAAGTTTTGTCATTGCTTTTATCCAGTCTTCATCGGCGATTACGAATCCTATTCTCCATCCTGTCATTGAAAAAGTTTTTGAGAAACTTCCCGCAATACAGACGAATTTTCTGAGTTCTTCAGGTAAAGCGGCACATGTAAAAACCTTAGCCGGCGGATATACAAAGAAAAGGTAGCATTCATCGGCAATTACATAAATGTTTCTTTCGGCGCAAAATTCGATTATTTTGATAATTTCTTTTTCGGGAATCACTCGACCTGTTGGATTATTCGGCGAATTCAAAATCAAAAGCTTCGTTTTGTTATTTACAGAATTTTTTATTTGGTTGAGTGTGACGACGAAATCTGTTGTTTCGGTTTCGATGAAAACATTTTTTGCGCCGCAAAAATTAACTATTTCAGGAAAGGTTACCCAGTATGGCTTTGGGATTAGTACTTCGTCGTCCGGGTTTACAAGCGAGCAAATAGCGTTGAAGATAGCTTGTTTTCCTCCGCAGGTTGCCGCTACTTGACTTGGTGAAACTTTGGCTTTGAATTGCGTTTGAAAAAACTCGGCAACTGCTTCGGTGAAAATTTTCAGACCTTCCGAAGGAGTGTATTTTGTAAAACCTTTTTGCAGGCCTTCTATGGCATATTCTTTTATAAAATCCGGTGTTGGGAAGTCTGGTTCGCCGACTGTAAGATCGATTATTTCAACTCCTTTTTCACGAAGCTTCAATGCTTCTTTCATCGCCTTAAGTGTCGGCGAACCTTGCATTCGAGTGACGCTTCGAGAAACAGGAAAATTCATAGAAACCATTCTGCCATAAGTTACACTAAATGGCGAAGGAAACAAAATAAGATTTAGTTGTGGAAACATTTTTAATCAAGGGCAAACACAGGCTTACTTTAGTGAATTGTGACTAAGGAAACGTTTTAGCGGATAGCGAACGGTGGCTTATAGACTCAACTAAAAGAAAAACCAAGTTTGATGCCTGCAAGTGTTAAGCCGATGATTGTTTTTGCGTCTTCGAGTTCTCTGGTTTTGATCATTTGGAAAATGGTGGGGAAGTCGTATCGTTGAATTTCCAAAATCTCGTCAAATTCGAGCTTTTGTTCTGTTTGTTCAAGATTTGTGGCGAGAAAGACAAACATTTTCTCCGATAGAAAACCCGGAGATACGAAGAATTCCGTTATTTTTTCGAGTTTGCCGGCTTTTAGTCCTACTTCTTCAAGTAATTCTCTTTTTGCACATTCTTCTGCGGATTCGCCTTTTTCGATCGAGCCCGCCGGGATTTCAAGAAGGTATTTTCCCGCTGCATGGCGATATTGTCGAACCAGTGCTACGGTCATATCTTCAAAAACAGGGACTATTACTGCACTTCCGTTGTGGCGGACAATTTCTCGTTCATAAACTGTATCGGCTTCACGAATTTTTGTTAGCAGAATGTCAAAGACCTTGCCTTGATAAATTAATTTGTTTTCTAGGACTTCAGGTTTCATATCGGTTAAAATCTAAAAGCAATAGAAAGATTTTCTCAAAAAGAGGCTAAAAACGGAAATGAAAATGCTTGAAGATCAGATAGAGAATCCGCCCGAAAAAAGAAAACACATGGTGATAGCAACTCTAGTAGCGATATTAGTTGTAGGAGCCGTTGTATTTATATCTTTTTCAATCCCGACAAGAGAACAGATCGAGAGAAAAAGCTTGGAAGGAGCAGTGCGCGAGGGTTCACCTGAGTTTGAGGCTCTGACCCGCAAAATTTCCATCAGCACCGATGAAGAGAACACGAAGGAATCGCCTACGGCTTTGGGAACGATCGTGATGTTCATTTCCGGCAGAATTCGCAATATGACAGGAAAAAACATAACGGGCTTGGAAATAAAGGTGGCCGTGGTTGATCAGTTGAATAAGCCAATAAAGGAGAAAATTTTAACAGTTGTGCCGACGCAAAAAGAAGTTCTAGAGCGGGAAGAAGTTATGCCTGTTCGAGTAATGATTGAAGGATTTAAGAAAGACGACGATCGCGCCAACGTTCGCTGGAAAGTTACTGCAATAAAAGTTCAAGATTAGCTAGAATTGACGGTCGGTCGAACAAACAAGCAAAATCATCGTTGGCTTCTATATCTTAGCGTGTCATCGGTTGATAGCAAGTTTTATTTATGTATTTGAGTTTTTTATCTGTGCTGAAAGTGAGCGGATGTTGTGTTTATCGAGCAGATGTCTAAAGGACCGAACTGGCATTTTTAGCAATTGAGCCGCTTTAGTTTGATTACCACCGGTTTTTCTCAAGGCTTCGACGACGTAGGTTTTCTCTAAGTTTTCAAGATGGGCGAAAAGGTTTATTCCTTCTTCAGGTAGGATGAATTCGGCTTTGATTCTTTCAGGATTGTAATTTGCAATATGCTCGGGTAGAGATTCAGGTTGAATTTCATTTGTTCTTTCAAGTGCGACAGCTCTTTCTATGGTATGCTCCAGCTCACGAACATTGCCATGCCATGAATAATTTTCGAGCAAAGTCATGGCTTTTTTGCTGATGGTTAGTTTTTTTCCGGTTTGTTGGCAGTATTTTTTGATGAAATGTTCTACCAAAAGCGGTATATCCTCGCGTCTTTCACGAAGCGGTGGCAGATTGATTGGGATTACCGAAATTCGGTAATACAAATCTTCTCTAAACAATCCCTCTTCAACCAGAGTTTTCAGATCTCTGTTGGTTGCAGCTATGACTCTTGCATCAATTGGGATTTCCTCATGAGCGCCAACCGGGCGAACACGTTTTTCTTGCAAAACTCTGAGAAGTTTTACCTGCATTGCAGGTGACGTTTCGCTTATCTCGTCTAAAAATATAGTGCCTTTGTTTGCTGCTTCAAAAAGTCCTTTTCTGTTTTGGGTTGCGCCTGTAAACGCACCTTTGACATAGCCGAACAATTCTGATTCAAGCAGTGTTTCGGTAAATGCGCCACAGTTGACCGAAATGAAAGGTTTTTCTGCTCTCGGAGATAGATCGTGAATAGCGCGTGCAACTAATTCTTTTCCGGTTCCTGATTCACCTGTTATCAAAACAGTTGATTGAACTTGAGCAACCAGTTCGATCATCTGAAAAACAGCTTGCATTTTCGGTGAGACGCCGATTATATTTGTCAGCTTTCCTTTTTCTCTTTGAGCGCGTCTGAATGCCTCGTTTTCTGCTATTAAAGCTTGCTTTTCCAGAGTTTTTTTAACGATTAGTTGGAGTTCTTCGATGTCGAAAGGTTTTTGTATGAAATCATCGGCTCCGAGTTTGAAGGCTTCACGTGCAGTTTCGACGGTTGCGAATGCGGTCATCATGATAATTCCTATACTTGAATCAAGTTCACGGACTGCACGAAGAAATTGTATGCCGTCCATATCAGGCATTCTTACATCGGAAATCACAACCTGCACAGGTTCGTTTTGCAGTATTTTCAGTGCTTCGGTGCCAGAGCCAGCAGTGAGAACTGTTTTTCCTTCAGACTCAAAAACAAGTTTTAGAAGCTGTCTATAGCTTTGTTCGTCGTCAACTACAAGTAAATCTGCCATTTCTCGCCGGTTCTAACAAAAAATCAATTTGGTCTTAGCACTCTTTTAGTTCTTGAAACTTCTCGGTTTCAAGACCGTATAGTCTCAAGGACTTTCGGTTTCTATTTTCGCCGAAAGAGCAAAATTTTTTCAAGCTTAGATTTTCTGAATTTTGTGAGCCGAACGAATTCTTGTCTGGTTGACGGTTTGAAAGACAAAGAATTATTCGACTACATGAATTGGGAACGGCACGAAGCTAAGAATAAAAATCAGCAGAACCAGCAATGAGATTATTTTTCGTTTCAGGTCAAGCGGAGTTTGATCCACAGGTGCAGGGTGTGGAACATACATCATCAAACCGAGAAGAATTGCGAACAGGAAACCGGCTGGGCTGTTGTAGAAATAGAATCCGATCGTTGCAAGAAAGGACATTACGACGAAACTGACTAAACTTGACAACTTATGGATTTTTTTACCGAAAAGAGCATAAACCGCATGACCGCCATCGAGTTGACCTGAAGGGAGCAAATTCAGTGCTGTGATCAACAGCCCCAACCATGCAGCAGCGTAGTAAGAGTTCATTTTTATCGAGGCTACACTTTCTAGGTTAACTGCGAAAAACCATGCTAGAAGCCTTAGCAGCAAAGGATCGGAAAATTTTAGTTCAACTATGGTTTTGGTTGGAGATATAGTTTCGTAAGTGTTCAGGACGCCCAAAATAGCTATGGGCAGGAGCGCTATAAAGCCTGCTATCGGACCTGCCACTCCAATGTCGAAAGCCGCCCGTTTTGAAGGTATGAGTGAGCGAATTTTGATGAAGGCTCCTAATGTTCCGGCAGGTCCCAGCAAAGGTGGAGCTGGAAGAAAGTAAGGTAAGCTTGCTCTAACTTTGTAGAATCGGCAGGCCAAATAATGTCCTGCTTCGTGAGCTGCGAGAATAAAAAGCAAAGAAACGGAAAATTTTAGTCCTGCACTTAAGACTTCTTCGTTTGTGGAGATCAGTTTTACCATCTCAACTATGAACCAAAGATAGTCGATCGGCAAGTGCAAGTAGTCCCAGAAAGAAACGGGATTGTTGTTTGCCGATTGTTCTTCGCTTATAAAAAGCTGAATAGGTCCGAACGGATAAAGCGACCCAGCTATCGTTGTGGTGGCGAAAGTTAACAAAAACAAAAGCAGATGCTTCCAGATTACAAGTCCGTTTATTTCAGTAGTTTCATATTTTCTTAGGGATTTCATATTTGAGAAGTCTCAAGGCTTTTGCCAAAGTCTTGAGACTTTTACGGAAGTTTTGGACTCATATTTGAAACTTCTATAAACAGATGAACCATGAACACTTTAGCGATTCACGGTTCGTGAGGAAGCTAATCTTCCATAGTTTTTGGAGAAATTCCCTTTCCCGGTTTGAATCTGATTGCTTTGCCTTCGGGTATGGGAACTTTTTCTCCTGTTCTGGGATTTCGCCCCACGCCCTTTTTACGAGGTCTTACAGAGAAGACACCAAATCCACGAAGCTCTATTCTTTCGCCTCTGGCCAGAGCTTCCTTCATTGTACTCAGAACAAGATTAACGACTTGTTCTACCTTAGTTTTAGATACGCCTGTTTTTTTTGCAATGTTGCTGACGATGTCTGTTTTTATCATTTTACCTCGCTAGGCTCCATGAGTTTTTCTTAGACTTCCTTGTTCAAAGCAAGGATTTGCAAGAAAAAGGTTTGGGATTCGACAGTTTTAATCCAGTATTGAATCCCAAAACTTTCTGTTATAAGCGCTGCTAGGATGCCTTTAATTTTGCGCCTCATCAAACTTTTTGATTGTTTCAAAGGTGACCAAAACCTAATGATATTGTAAAAATTTCTCTTTTATCAAGTTAGAAAATCGTTTATTTTGCCTAAAAAACGAAGAAGAATCTGTTTATTTTCTAAAAATCAAAAAATTTTGTTCAAGACTTCTTCGAGTGTTCTGACTCCGATCGGTCTTATACCTAAAAGTCTTTCAAGTCCCTTTTTGTTGTAAGCGGGTAAGAAGACGTATTTGAAACCTAATTTCTGTGCTTCGCGAACTCTGGTTTCTGCTTGATAAACACTACGGATTTCGCCTGCTAAACCTACTTCACCTAGAAAGACTGTATCGGCAGCTACGGGTTTGTTGTTGTAGCTTGAAAGAATGGCTACCAGAGTTGCCAAGTCTGCTGCCGGTTCTTCTATCTGAAGTCCTCCCGCTACGTTGATGAAAACGTCTTCTCGAAAAAGCGGAAGCAAAAATTTTTTTTCGAGAACTGCTGTAAGAAGCAAAACTCTGTTGTAATCGATGCCTTGTGTTAACCGACGTCCCATGCCGACCTTATTCTGCGTTACGAGTGCTTGGATTTCCACCAAAAATGGACGGGTCCCCTCCATGCAAACCGTGACTGCAGAACCCGATGCATTTGCCGATCTTTCTTGCAAGAAAATTTTTGACGGATTGGCGACTGCGACGAGCCCAAGTTCGGTCATCTCAAAAATTCCTATCTCATTTGTTGCGCCGAAGCGATTTTTAACCGCTCTTACGATTCTATGATTGTGGTAGCTGTCTCCCTCAAAATAAAGAACCGTATCAACAATATGTTCGAGAACTTTAGGACCTGCTATTACGCCTTCTTTGGTGACGTGACCGATGAGAAAACAAGTTGTCATCGTGTGTTTTGCATGAAACATCAAACTTGTAGCAACCTCACGCACTTGACCGACAGAACCGGGAAAAGACTCAAGGCGAGAACTAAAAATAGTCTGGACCGAGTCGATGATGATGTAATCAGGGCAGAGTTTTTCGGCTTTTTCCAAAATGCTTTCCAGATTTGTTTCGCAAAATATAAAGAGGTTTTCCGGATTTATCTGAATTCTTTGACCACGCATTTTTATTTGCTCGGCTGATTCTTCACCACTTACATAAAACACTACTGCGCCTTTTTGGGTGAGCCTATCGGCGACTTGTAAGATCAAAGTTGATTTACCTATGCCTGGACTACCACCGATCAGAATAAGCGAGCCTTTGACAATTCCTCCGCCTAGAACTCTGTCGAATTCTTCTATTCCTGTTTGGATGCGATCTTCGTCTTGAGCTTCAATTTGAGAGTATTCAACAATTTGACTTTGCCTTATTTGAAAATTTCTAAATTTGTTTTCAGAAGCTTTTGGGACATTCTGGATTGTTTCTTCATTAAAGGAACCGAATTCACCACAGTCGGGGCACTTTCCAAGCCATTTTTTCTCTTGTCTACCGCAGTTTTGACAAATATAAACGGTTTGTTTTTTTGCCATTTTTAACTTGCCCACTTTTTCTTTTTTGCCTTATCTTATCGTTTTTGGTTTACTGAGGTTTCAAACCTGGTACCAACATCGGTGAGACTTTGAGTCTTGCGTGGAAATCGTAAATTTTCAGGTTGTGCTTTCAATTTCATCAGTTCGGCTTTTATATCGCTACTTTTCATTAGAGTTTCTCCGATCAAGAATCCTGAAAATCCTAATTCTCTTAATTCGATGATTTCTTCTCTTTTCGATATACCGCTTTCTGAAACCATCAGAGCGTCTTTTGGAGCTTGTTTTATGAGGTTTCGGGAAACATCTAGTGAAACACTGAAGCTGCGGAGATTGCGATTATTTATGCCGATTATTTTTGCGCCGATCTTGCTTGCAATTTCAAGTTCTGCTTCTGTGTGCACCTCGACCAAGACATCCAGATTTAGTCTTTCTGCGAATTCATAAAGTTTTTTCAATTTTTCTTCATCCAGTATTGCAACTATCAGTAAAACTGCATTAGCGCCGGCTTGTTTTGCTTGATAAATTTGAAATTCATCAAATATAAAATCCTTACGCAAAACGGGCAAATTTACCGTTTGACGGACTTTTTCTAGATCGCTTAAACTGCCGAGGAATTTGTTTTCTTCCGTTAGCACGGAAATTGCGCAAGCGCCGCTCTCTTCGTAAATTCTAGCTGTTTCGGATACATCAATCTGACCACTGATTATGCCTTTTGAAGGTGAAGCTCTTTTTATTTCGGCAATTATGTTAATTTCGTCTCTCCTTAACGCGTCTGAAAGCAAGGGTTTTGAAGGATTTTTTTCCAGTAAATCTAGTTTTTTCATCCAGTTGGGTTCTTTTTGTTTGTCTTCTTGGACGCTTTTTTGTTTAGAAGCTAAAATTTCTGTCAAAAAATCCTTTGACATAACTGAAGATTTTCACGCAAAATTTCTATGAAAGCAAACGAATAGAGAAGAGAAATCTTATGACGATACGAAGACCTTTTAACTTGAAAAAGTGGATTGACGAGCATAGACATCTCTTGAAGCCGCCTGTAGGTAATCAGTGCGCATACGATGCCGAAGATTTTATTGTGATGGTTGTAGGAGGTCCCAATTCGAGAAAAGATTACCACTACGACGAAGGTGAAGAGTTTTTCTATCAGCTTGAAGGTGACATTGTGGTGAAAATTCAAGAGGACGGTAAGCCTGTCGATATTCCGGTTCGTGAAGGTGAAGTTTTTCTTCTGCCTCCACGCGTGCCTCACAATCCGGTTAGAGGACCTAACACAATCGGCTTGGTGATTGAAAGAAAACGCCGGCCTGGTGAGAAAGACGGCTTGCTTTGGTTTTGTGAAAGTTGCAATGAAAAACTCTACGAAGAGTATTTTGAGTTGACAGACATTACAAAACAGTTTCAAGAGGTGTTTAAGCGTTTTTATGGAAGTCTAGAGTTAAGGACTTGTAAGAAATGCGGTTCAGTTATGGAACCGCCACCCGTTATTGCCTGAAGGCAAACGGTAGCCGACGACTGAAAAAGAACAGTTTAATGAACGGCAAATCGCAAGAGAAAAGGCAAGGGGTAATTGTGGTATGGGTGATTGGATTCACGTTAATGAAGAGTTTTACTCTACGAAAGTTTCTGCTGAAGAGTTAGATGCTTTGTTGGCGGAAGGCTGGCGACATTTCGGAACTCTTTTCTTTCGCTATGGTCTTTCAACTCGCAACGGAAGAGTCTATCACGTAATCCCGCTTAGGATCAGACTGGAAAATTTCTCGCTGTCTAAAAGTCAAAGAAGAGTTATTAGGAAAAATAGTGATTTAAGCTATAAGATAGCGCCTATCAAAATTGATGCTAAAAAAATACAACTTTTTGACAGGCACAAAACGAGGTTCAAAAATAATATCCCAGACTCCATATACACTTTTCTATCGCCACGACGAGGAATTCCTTGCGAAACGATGGAATTAGATGTCTTTTTAGGCGATAAATTACTTGCGTCGTCGTTTTTCGATGTTGGCAAAGAAAGCATTTCGAGCGTTTATGCCATATTTGAACCTGAAGAGAAAAAGCGTAGCCTAGGAATTTTCACGATGCTTTTGGAGATAGACTTTGCCATCAAAACAGGCAAGAAGTTTTATTATCAAGGCTATGCACATCAGGAAGAGTCTTTTTACGACTATAAAAAGAAGTTTCGTGGTATTGAAGTATACGACTGGAGAAATGAGACATGGAGAAGTTTTAAGTGAGCAAAAAACAATCTTCCGATGCTTGTAGCATTACGATTCCATCCGTAAACGATTCTAAGTATTTTCATCAGGTAAGGTATAGAGGGCTTGAACAAATGAGATAAGGGCACTATTTTCAAAAGCACCAAGAAAAATAAACAAGATCAACTTTGAAAACATCTGTAAGTCAGGTGAAAATGTGATGCTTGGAGATTTTTGAAGGATGGTAACAATAAAAGCTTTCCGCGCCTTAAGGCCTTTGCCACAAAAAGCAAAGTATGTTGCAAGCGCACCTTACGACGTTGTCTGTGAGGTCGAAGCTCGCAACATAGTTTCAAAAAATCCTTTGAGTTTCTTACGGGTTTCTTTGTCAGATGAAATGCGAGCAAGTTTTGAGTCTACGAGACTTTCTGCTAGGCAAGTTTTGGAAAATTTCATAGCCGACGGAGTTTTTGTTCAAGAGAAAGAACCTGCAATTTATGTTTATCGCTTGCAAAACGATGAGAGGAGTCAAACAGGTGTAGTTGCGTGTTGCAGTCTTGATGAATACGAAAGAGGTTTAATTAAAAAGCACGAAAACACACGTCCTGAGAAGGTAGAAGAGAGATTTCGGCAGACTCTGAACTTGAAAGCCAATACCGGTTTGATTTTCCTGGCTTTCCGGGATGATGAAGCGATAAAAAAGCTTATTTCTGAAGTGGTGAAGGGAAATCCGTTGTATGATTTTGTATGCGAGTCAGGTGTTAGACAAACGGTTTGGTGTGCTTCAAAATGGAATGAAGAATTTATCCGAGCATTTGCGAAAGTGCCGGCGCTTTATGTTGCCGATGGACATCATAGGCTTGAAAGTGCATGGATGGCAAGAGAAAAATTTAAGTTTGAAAATCTCGGTCACAAAGGAACGGAAGAATACAACTATGTGATGGCAGGAATTTTTCCCGCATCAGAACTTCAAATTTTGCCCTATAATCGAATGGTCAAAGACTTGAACGGATTTTCAAAGCAGGGGTTTTTAGAAAAATTAAAGGAAAATTTCCTGATCTTTGAAACACAGAAAAAACAACCCGGTCAAAAAGGCGATTTTTGCGTCTATTTTGGAAAAGGCAGATGGCTGAAGTTGAGATTCAAAGGAAGTTCTGCATTAGGATTGGTTGAAGGTTTAGATGTCAGTATTCTGCAAGATTTTATTTTGGGTCGAATTCTTGGGATAAAAGATCAAAGAACCGATGACAGAGTAATTTTTGTAGGCGGTAAGGATTCGGTAGAGAAAATTGAAAGAGCTGTTGATACCGGGGAAGCCAGCATCGGGTTTTCACTTTATCCTACTTCGATAAATGAACTCCTTGACGTAGCCGATTCGGGCGAGCAAATGCCGCCAAAATCAACATGGTTCGAGCCAAAACTAAAAGACGGATTGCTTATACATTTATTTGATGTTTGTTTTTCGCAGAAAAAGTAGAGAATGACCAATCGGCATTGCGTCTGATTGGGTAGCCAAGCTATTTCTTTGTTTTAAGCTAGGGAAGAGGATGAATTTTCAAAAAACTATGAGATATTTTTTGATCGGATTGGTGGTTTTTGTTTATGTTTTCTTGATTTTATCTGAGGTTTATGCGCAGATATATGAGCCGAAGCTACTAAAATTCGAAAAGTTTGTCGAAAGGGAAAAAGAGAATAGTTTAATCGTAGAAAAATTTTATCCGATTGGTTGGTCGAAAAACGGCAAGTTTGCTTATTTGGTTGAACCTGCCGATGAAGCATGTGGGTGTTATTTTGCAAAATTTGTGATTCAAGACTTGCGATCTAACAAAAAGCTTTGGAGTTATTCTTATGTCGGCAAGGAAGGCAGGAAAGAATCTATTGAGACTTTCTGGAAGGCCAACAAAAGGGTATTTTCTCGGAGGCTAAAGAAATACGGGATTATTGCAGAGAGAAAATTTGTTCTGCTTGAAGGTGACATAAATTGGGGGAACGATGTTTTAGCGGTGCTTCTGAAGGTGGAGGAAAATCCGAATGCGGTGGATGATTTTAACAAGGTTAACTCAATAGTTTTGGAATTGGAATCAAAGCTTAAGGGAAGAAAGGTGATTTATAAGGAATATTTTGGTCCGAAAAGTTATCGCGGCGTGCTTGGTGCGGAAATCGTCGGCTATCTGAAAAGTCCTTTTGAGCCGAGGGTTGCTTTCGTGCTTGTCAAAACCCGTCGTGGATATGAAGGGCCACCGCATATAACCATCAACGAGGTGGTTGGAGCAAGTTTAACTTATGGATTCAAAAAGTGATCTCTCTTGAGTAATAAAATCTTTCATTAACCGGTATTCGCCATCGGCGGCTCGTCATTATGTAGGTTATTGTATGACAAAGCATGTTCGGGAACTTTTCGATTTGACGGGTAAAGTGGCTATTGTGACCGGCGGTAGTCGTGGTTTAGGCAAGGAAATGGCTGAAGGGTTAGCCGAAGCCGGTGCAGGTGTGATGATCTGTGCCAGACGTGACAAATGGCTTAACCCTACTCTGGAGGAATTCAAATCGAAAGGATTTCAAGTATTGGGGAAAATTGCCGATGTATCAAAGCCGGAAGATGTAGAAGCTGTAGTTCGAGAAACTATGGAGACCTTCGGTAAAGTTGATATTTTGATCAATAATGCCGGGATTTCTTGGGGGTGTATGCCGGAGGATATGCCACTTGACAAATGGCAAAAAGTTTTGGATGTAAACCTGACAGGATGCTTTTTGATGGCGCAGGCTGTAGGACGTGAGATGCTAAAGCAAAGAAGCGGTTCGATTATCAACATAACTTCTATTTCGGGAATTACTTCAAGCACCAATGGGCCTTTTTATGCCGGATATGTTGCTAGCAAAGCCGGATTGATAGGTTTAACCAGAGAACTAGCGGCAAGCTGGGGTAGAAAGGGAATCAGAGTTAATGCCATAGCGCCGGGATTTTTTCATTCGAGGCTTGCTGATCCTGTGATTGATATTTATGAAAACACAATCCAAGCAAATAATCCGATTCCAAGAATTGGGCATGAAGGCGAATTGAAAGGTGTTGCGGTGTTTTTAGCGAGCGATGCTTCAAGTTATATCACCGGACAGGTTATAGTTGTTGATGGTGGATTCACTGTTTGATTTTCTTGTTTTTCGATTTTTAGTTCTGATACTGAAACTACGCATGGGTTTATCTAATTTTCCAGAGTTGCATTGCAGGTGATGTTTCGATTATCCGATTCTGAAGTTTGAATTTTTCTGATAGGATTCGCAAAAAGAGGAGTTTAGGGATGAAGCATGGAGCGACTGTTTTGAATTTGGCTTCGATAATCGAACATAATGCGCGTTTGACGCCAAACAAAGAGGCAGTGATTTGTTTCGATAAAAGGTTAACCTACGGCGATTTGAATAGTGCGGTTAATCGAGTTGCTAATGTTTTGAAAGAGCTGGGAATAGGCTATGGTGATAAAGTTGCACTTTCTTGTCCTAACGTGCCGTTCTTTCCGATGGTTTACTACGGTATTTTGAAAGTTGGTGCAGTTGTTGTCCCGCTGAACATACTTTTCAAGCCGCGTGAAATTGAATACCATCTGCGAGACTCAGATGCAAAAGCGCTTTTTGTTTTTGAAGGCACGGCAGAACTGCCGATGGCACAGATGGCAAAGGAAGCGTTTGAAAAAGTTGAAACTTGCGAGCATTTAATTATAATGACGCAATCTGATGAAAGCCTGTTTTCCGAGCATCCGAGTTTATTGAAATTGATGGAGTCGGTTTCTGATAAGTTTCAAATTTATCCGACTGCACCTGATGATACTTGTTTAATTCTTTATACTTCTGGGACTACAGGAAAACCAAAGGGAGCTGAGCTTACACATTCAAATGTTTATATGAATGCAATAGCTGCATGGGAGCTACATGTTTCCGCATCGGGGGTGAGAAAAGGTGAGCAATCGGTTTGTTTAATTACGCTACCACTTTTTCACACAACCGGGCAAACTGCGCAGATGAACGCCCAACTCTATGCCGGCAACAAGATTGTGTTACTGCCGCGCTTTGAGCCGCAGGTGTTTTTGGAAACTGTCAAGAGAGAAAGAGTAAATTTTTGGACAGGTGTTCCGACGATGTATTGGGCGATTCTAAAGTATGTTGAAGAAAATAACATAGATGTCACTCCTTACGCTGAGAGTCTCACGATTTTAAGTTCTGGTGGTGCGCCGATGCCTGTTGAGGTTATGAAGAAATTTGAGCAGATTTTCGGCGTGAGAGTTTTAGAAGGATACGGTCTTTCTGAGACTTCACCGATTGTAAGTTTCAATCATCCGCAACTTCCTTCAAAGCCGGGAACTGTGGGACAGCCGATTTTCGGAGTTGAGATAAAATGTGTTGATGAGAATGATAATGAAGTTCCACAAGGAGAAAGAGGCGAAATAGTTGTTAGGGGTCACAATGTGATGAAAGGATACTATAAAAATCCTGAAGCAACGGCGGAGGCAATGAGAAACGGCTGGTTTCACACTGGTGATATTGGCGTCATTGATGAGGAAGGTTATCTTTCGATTGTTGACCGCAAGAAGGAAATGATTTTGCGAGGCGGATACAACATTTATCCACGCGAGCTTGAAGAAGTGATTATGACTCATCCTGCCGTGTCGCTTTGTGCCGTCATAGGTGTTCCGGACGAGCGTTTGGGTGAGGAAGTCAAAGCTTATGTTGTAAAAAAACCAGGTGCTCAGCTTACCGAAGAAGAGTTTATAGAATGGTGCAAGACGCAATTTGCGGCGAACAAATATCCGCGCTATGTTGAATTTCGCGATAGCCTGCCTATCGGTGGAACGGGCAAAATCTTGAAGCGTCTATTGAAAGAAGAATTGACGGGAAAATGAGGCGAGAAATTTGTATCAAAGTTATGTTTTTTGCAGCGACTGCAGATGTGGTCGGTAGAAGAGCGATCGAAATTTTCATTCCTGAGAGATCCAGATCAAAAGATTTGTTTGACAAAATAATCGCTGATTTTCCAAAACTAAACGAGCATAGGCTGCTTTTTGCCATCAATCAAGAATATGCAAAAGGTGATGAGATTTTGAAAGATGGCGATGAAGTAGCGATTTTTACCGCCGTCAGCGGTGGTTGATAATTTTGGTGAAAAAAAAAGGACTGCTTTGTATCCAACCATCTTAAGTTCTGCCGTCTTAAAAAGTTAAAGAAATGCGTCTGATAATGAAGAAGTTTGAAAGAGGGTTATTTTCGAGTTTGACAACGTTTTGTTGTGTGTTTGATTTTTTGCTATCTTTTGTTTTTGTTGAGGAAAGTGAATGCTTTTGGATTTTAGAATGTTTTGGTGATAGAGTCAGTTTTTGATTTGGCATGGAAAAGAGGGGATTAGGTCGTGCAAAGCCAGAGCGTGGTCAATAAGAAAGGGAAGACGGATTTTTTTGCTTTAACGATTGAGCCTTTGAATGTTGGTGAGATAGCTAGAAGAATTGTGCCTGAAACATGCGGGGCTATAGTTACTTTAGACGGCTTTGTCCGACGCTTTACAAAAGGAAAAGAAACGCGTTATTTGATTTATGAAGCTTACGAGTCGATGGCATTGAGAGAGATGGAGAAGCTTATCAATCAAGCTCATGAAAAGTTTGAGATAGAAAGTGTCAGCATGGTTCATAGACTTGGAAAATTGGATATCGGCGAAACCAGTGTTGTTATATCGGTTGCCGCTCCTCACAGGAAAGATGCTTTTGAAGCTTGCCAATGGCTTATCACAGAGCTAAAGCGAACTGTCCCAATCTGGAAAAAAGAAGTTTATGAGGACGAAGAAATCTGGATTGAAGACGGTTGTCCTGAGTCTGAATTTTAGAGAAATGGGGGAGCGCGCGGGGGCTGTAATCCCCCTCAATTCATTGAGGGGATACACGGACTCCCTCGCGTTTGTGGCATCATGATGGTATGAAGAAAAAAACGTGGAAGTCCACGGCTAATGCTGTATACGAGATCAACTACCATCTCGTATGGTCTACCAAGTACCGCAAATCCGTGCAGGTTCCGCCTGTTGACGTGGCGCTAAAAGACCTATTGGCGCAAACAGCGGCCGATCGCGGGTATGACATCCTCATCCCACACCTGCCATGCGTGCGGTAAGGTGTCAGAGTCCAGCCGTGTGCATCGTGGCCTGTACCGTTGCCCTTGCGGATGGACGGCGCAGGCGGATGTGAACGGTGCCCTGAACATTTACGAACGGGCATTCCAGGTATCTCCCGTCAAGGGGAGTAGTGGCCGTGTGGCGCGGGTCCTGATCTTGTCATTCCAAACGGGATGGCTTACGGACCACGAACCGAAGTGCAGGCCTCAAGCGGATGCGCTTGAGACCTGCCCCCGAATTCATTCGGGGTAGGACGTCACATCTTGCAACCAAGCATCAAATCGAATGCACGTCTGATAACGGTTGAGGAATCACAGTCAAAACGGCAATGTGCGTCTGATAACAGTATAGAGGCTTTATCCAATTTCCACAGGGGGTTGTTTTATCATTGTCAAAATTTCTGTAGATAATAGCTTATTGTTTGCTATGGAAGATGTTTTTGGATTTGTATTAGCAGGTGGCAAATCATCTCGGATAGGAGTTGACAAGGCGTTCCTTGAAATTGACGGGAGGACTTTTCTTGAACATGCAGTGGTCAAACTGGAGCGTTTTTTTGGATGTGTCTTTGTTGTGTTAAACGAGGATCAAAAAGAGGTTGCCTTGCCTTCGGGAGTCAAGCTGATATTCGACATTTTCAAGGAGCGTGGAGCTTTAGGCGGGATTCATGCGAGCTTCAAAAATTGCCCGTCTAGCTTCGCCTTCATTTTGGCAGTTGATTTGCCTTTAGTCAAGGATGAAACCATTGCCAATTTAGCAAAAATAATCAAAAACGATCCGAAAGCCGATGCAGTTATTCCTGTTGAGTTTAATGAGAATTTTTGCAGAAAAAAAGTCAAACAGGAAAGGGCAGAATTTGGTCAACGGGAGGAGGGAGAAACTGAACGGCAGAGCAACATATTTAAGTTACAGCCCTTATGTGCAATTTACAGAGTAGAGAATTGTTTACCGATCGTTGAAAAAGTTTTACTTGAGAAAGAATCGGCTTCCGTTCACGATTTTCTAAAGCTAATTTCAGTAAGGTTTGTGAAACTTGCAGAAGAAGAGCTTTTTAACGTCAACACACCAGACGATTACAGAAAGGTCTTACAAATATGGCAAAAGCAGTAATGAACTGGAGTGGTGGCAAAGATTCCGCAATGGCCCTCTACAAGGTTTTGCAGGATGGAGAACTAGAAGTTAAATATCTTCTAACAACGATAAACGAACACCGACAAAGAATTTCGATGCATGGGGTCAGAAGAGAGCTGTTGAAAATGCAGGCAGAAATGATCGGGATCGAGCTAATTGAAGTAATGCTTCCCGAAGTTGCCACAATGGAAACTTATGAGGAACGAATGAATAGAGCATGGGATTTTTTAATTGAAAAAGACATAAAACATGCGATTTTTGGAGACATTTTTTTGGAAGATCTAAGGAGATACCGTGAGGACCAGCTTGCAAAGAAAAATTTGCATGGGGTCTTCCCGCTTTGGGGACGCTCAACAAAGAGTTTGATAGAAGAGTCCATCGCTCTGGGTTTTCGCTCTGTGGTTGTTTGCGTTGACGCATCGAAACTGGATGCAAGTTGGTGTGGAAGATTGATCGACGAAAATTTTCTTCACGACCTGCCCATAGGGGTTGATCCGTGCGGGGAAAACGGGGAATTTCATACGTTTGTTTTCGATGCACCTTACTTCAAGAAGCCGATCGAATTGGAAGTAGGGGAAACGGTTTACCGAGAGCAAGAAGACAGAAATGCAAACTGGTCAACAAAGTTTTATTACTGTGACCTAATCTGTAGAAGTTTTTTCACTCAAGAGGGCAATTCCTTCGTGGGGTGATTGAGAACTTCGGCCTCGGCAAACAGATGCTTGTAGTAGTGGTAGACGGCGAAAGTTTCAAAAAGCCCTGACCGATGCAAATACCGGTGTAGATGCTTTACCAATTGAATCGACGGAGAACACAGATTTCAATTTTTTCTTGCCAGAAAAGCTGGTTCAACAATCCTATTTTATTACGATGTGCGCATCAAAAAAGAATTTGGAGTGTTTTATTTCGGTCTGCACGATTTTTGGTCCCGAAGAAATGTGCTGCCGGTCGGTGACAGGTCGTAGCACTTCTGATAAAATCCTTTACTTGATTTGGTTTTGAGGAGAGCTTGCTTATGAAACTCGCATGCTTTTTCGTTTGCTTTCTTTTAAGCTATTATCAAATCCTTTCTCAAGATAAATCCTTGGTAACGGAGCTGCAGGACAAATACAGAATAGGCTACCAGGATACTCTAGAGATAACGGTCTATAGGCATCCGGAGCTATCGCAAGTCGTAAATGTAGCTCCCGATGGAACTATAAGGCTTTTTAGACTTGATGAACCAATAGTAGCGGTTTGCAAGACGGAAAGGGAACTGGCGGCCGAAATAGCCGAAAAATACAGGATATTTTTGCGAAATCCCTTTGTGAATGTAAGAGTCGTAGAGCAACGCTCACGGTATTACGCCGTAATCGGAGCGGTCGAAAGACCAGGGATGTTTTATATCAGCCGAAGAGTTCAGCTTCTAGAGCTTCTATCGTTTGCAGGTGGACCCGATATAGAAAAGGCCGGAACAAAATTGATAGTGGCGAGAGCTGGAAGTAAGAGCGCTTGTAAAACCCCGGGGACAACCGATGAAGACAATACTTCAAGTAGTGATCGAGCTTATAAACTCTATCAGTTTAACGTGAAAGATGTTTTGCAAGGTAAGGAGAACATGTGGATGGAAGCCGGGGATATAGTTTCCGTGCTTGACGCCGATGTCGTCTATGTTTACGGGAGTGTCAGGAAGCCCGGCTCGATCAAGTTGACGAAACCACTTACTTTAAGACAAGCAATCGCCGAAGCCGGCGGATTTGAACCGGCAAGTAAAAAAGATAAAATCAGGGTAATAAGACAAAAACAAGGAAGTGACGAATGGGAAGAAGTGATTTACAGCTTGAAGGATATTGATAGCAAAAAAATAAATGACCCTTTTCTGATGCCAAACGATATTGTTGCCATTTCCGAGGACAAGCTACAGTCAATCTTAAACGGGGTTGGTAAGTCCTTGACGGGAGGGTTAGCCAACCTTCCTATTTTCATAAGGTAAAGGTTTGAACTATGAGAAAAAGCGGTGAATTAGCTACAAGAGGGACGCAGGAGAATGCCGGAATCGATTTTCGGTTGCAGCAGCCGTTTGTTCCCGGCGGAAATTATTATTCTACGGTCCGGGATTCGGCAGGAAGTTTAAAGCTGTTTGAGTATTGGAGCGCTATAAGAAAGAGACTTTGGTTGATTGCAGGAATCACCATCTTGGTAACGATTTTAACGGCAATATACATTGCCAGGAAGCCAAACGTCTATGAAGCCAGGGCCAGAATACAGGTTGACCTTGAACAGGGTAATCCGCAATTGCAAATAACGGACAGACCTGCCCTGCTTTCAAACCCTGATCCGGCTTACTTTAACACCCAACTTCAGCTACTCACGAGTGATAGCCTTCTTCGTCGTGTCGTTAAGGAAATGAGTCTTGATACGAATAAGGAATTTCAGGAAGAAAAAAATCAAGAAAAGGCTTCGGCATGGAGGGGGTTTTTGAGGTCTATCGGCTTGGCAAAGGAGGAGAGAAGGAAGGAAGATACGAAAATAGGCGAGATAACTGCCGGAATGAACCTTACCGGCATTGAGGAGATGAACGAAGCAATAAGGCTTGCCCCTTATGTTGAAATAATTAAAAAGAGGTTACAGGTTGAACCTGTCAGAGAATCGCGGGCAACTTTTAAGGATACTCGCCTGATAGAGGTTAGATTCCAACATACAAATCCCGAACTTGCTGCTTTGGTTGTAAACGGAATCGCAGAAATTTTCACCAAACAAAATCAGGAAAAGCGAACCGGCACCAGTAGGAGAACGAACGATTTTCTCTCCGAGAGGATAGCATCATTGCAGGCCGAAATAAAACGCGATGAAATGAAACTGGCAGAGCTTAAAGACAAGGCTGGCATTTTGAAGAAAGATGAAGGCCAAACAATTGTTATTGACAGATTGACAGGCTTGAATAAGCAATTACTCGAAGCCGAAAACGCAAGAAAGATAGCCGAAGCAGAATACAATGCTGTTAAAGACTCACCTGAAAGACTGAGAGCTTTAGTTGAGGAAAAACTCCAGCGCTACATTACAGAACGTGAAAACGACATAAGAGCTTTGAATAACGAAGCTACTAAGAAGATTGCAGAATTAGAAGCCGAAAAGGCGAAGCTTTTGATGGATTATCAAGAGTCGGCGCTTGAAGTGCAGGAAATAAATCGAAAAATCGATGCTTTGAAAAGAACAATCGAAACTGCTCAAGAAAAAAATCGAAAAGACCTAGAAGAATATCGCAACAGGACGGCAAGGGAGATTTTGACGAATTTGCAAACAAGATATGAGCAGGCGAAAGCTCAGGAAGACAAAATAAGAAAAGCGTTTGATGAGCAATACAGACGTGCCGAAGGAGAGAACCGAGCTGCGATTGACATAAGGCTTTTAGAGCAGAATTTGGAGACAAACCGCGGGTTTTTGAAGAATTTGATAGAGCAGCAGAGTTCAAACGATGTAATAGCACGCGGAACGGAAAACAACATAAGTGTTGTCGATCCGGCGATACCGCCTGATACCCCCGTCGGTCCGCGACGCCTGCTAACGGTGACGATGGCGTTTTTCCTGTCCGTAATCTTTGGTGTTGGTTTGTCACTGTTTCTTGAATATCTTGACGACTCAATCAAAACGGTTGAGGATATCGAAGCATATTTGGGATTACCTGCACTTGCGGTTATCCCTACCATCGGCATTTCTCCAAAAAGGAAACTATTGCCTGTTATGGGTGCCGAAGAGAACGGGAAGCATGGTAAGGCCGGAAGTGAAATTTTAATCTACAATAGTTCAAATTCTTCACTTTCTGAAGCATATCGGCAGCTGAGAACTTCTATTTTGCTTTCTGTAGCTGGGCATGCGCCGAAATCTCTGCTTGTGACTTCGAGTTTGCCTTCGGAAGGGAAGACTACTACTGCTGTGAATACTGCGATTAGTTTGGCACAGACGGGAGCAAAAGTGTTAATAGTTGATGCAGACATGCGCCGCCCAAGAGTTCACAACATTTTTAACGTGTCGAATCTGGAAGGACTGAGCAATCTGCTTTCCAGCGAGATAAGGACGGATAAGGTTTTGGATAAAGTGCGTTTTGATGCAGGGTCAAAGCTTTACATTTTGCCTTCCGGGCCGGTGCCGCCGAACCCTGCCGAACTTATCGGTTCAAAAAGCATGTTGAATTTGATGGAAATTTTGCATAATGAATTCACCCATGTTGTGATAGACTCACCACCGATAGCGTCTTTCACAGACGGAGTTTTGATAGCTTCTATGGTTGATGGAGTCATCATGGTGGTCCATTCCGGAAGGAGTTCACGCCACGTCGTGAGAAGATGTAAACAGCTTTTGCAAGATGTAGGAGCGAAAATTTTCGGCGTGATTTTGAATAAAGCCGATGTAAACTCTCAAGAAACCTACTATTATTATCAGAGCTACTACTACAGCTCATATTACAAAGAAGAGGAAGAAAAATGAAAAGAGTTTTGGTAACCGGAGCAGGGGGTTTCATAGGAAGTCACCTGGTTACGTATCTAAAAAAGCGCGGTTACTGGGTTCGCGGAGTAGATATAAAGTATCCCGAATTTTCCGAAACAGATGCAGACGAATTCGAGCTGCTTGATCTGAGGCGATGGGATAATTGTTTGCAAGCCACGCGCAACGTAGAAGAGGTTTATGCATTGGCAGCGGATATGGGTGGGATGGGATTTATTTCGTCCCATCATGCCCAAATACTTTATAACAATGCTTTGATAAATTTTCATACACTAGAAGCTGCCAGGATAAACGGCGTAAAACGTTATCTTTTTACGAGTTCTGCCTGTGTTTATAACGAAGAACTTCAGAAAGAAGCCAATGTTAGACCCTTAAGAGAGGAAGATGCTTATCCAGCACAACCACAAGATGCTTACGGCTGGGAAAAATTGATCAGCGAGCGCCTTTGCTTGCATTACAGAGAGGAATACGGAATTGAAACCAGAATCGTTAGATTCCACAATATCTTCGGCGAAAAAGGCACGTGGGAAGGTGGTCGTGAAAAAGCGCCTGCAGCTTTATGTAGAAAAATTGCCTATGCAAAGCTGACCGGGAATCCAGAGGTTGAAATCTGGGGTGACGGCGAACAGACACGTTCGTTTTGCTACATAAGTGATTGCGTTGAGGGTTTATATCGGCTGATGCAATCTGATTACCATGAGCCCATTAACCTCGGGCAGGATAGGATGGTAACGATTAACCAACTCGCCGATATTATTGCAGATATTGCTGGCGTAAAGATCAAAAAGGTATATGTTGAAGGTCCACAAGGCGTCCGAGGCAGAAATTCCGATAACACACGTCTGAGGCAGGTTTTGGGATGGGAACCACAAGTTTCGCTTGAGGAAGGTTTGGAGATAACCTATCGGTGGATTGAAGAGCAAGTCAGAAAGAAGTTAAGGGCCGAGAAACTCTCGGGTAAAAATTATGTGGCGTGAGATATTTTAACACACGTCTGATAACACTTGTGCTTTGCGAGCATTGACTTTATGAATAAGTTTGCTGAAGTTCTGATAGAAAAAGTAAAAAGCTTTTGGATGCAAGACCTTGTGACATTCGTCATTTGTCTGTGCAGATTGGAATGAGAGAGTATTTTGGGTAGGCGGAGTGTTTATTTTGTTGGGCCTTATATGAAGTTTGCAGAATTTAGTAGATGGTAGATGGAAGAGCAAAAAGGGGCTTGAGATCGAGTGTGGGGTAGGCACAAACACGATAAATTTGCTCATGCAGGGGCTAAGGTTACGGCGGTAGATATTTCTACAGAATCTCTGAAGATAGCGAGGAGCAGAAGTTTTTGGTTTAACAGATGGAATCAAGTTCTACAAAGCTGACGCAAAAAGGCTATCAGAATATGTTGTCCTGCGAGCATGTGACTTAGTTTATTCTCTTGGAGTGATTCGTCATTCACCTTATCCAGAGAGGATTATAGACCAGATCAGAAAGCACTATGTTTACAAAGGGAGTATCCTGAAAATCATGGCTTATCACCGTTATCCTTGGAAAGTTTTCCGGATGCTTTTACAAAAAAAGGGTAGGTTTTGGGAACTTGATGAGGTAATTGTAAACTTTACTTTCCACTAAAGGTTGGTGGCCTAATATGCCAGAATTGACTTCCAGCAGGTTTGAACTTTACAAAATAACTTGTTTGGAGGTGCAAAACGGCCTATGTTGCTGCCGTTTCTGTCATTTTCAGATGTCACACTAGGTTTCCTTTGGGTAAAGGCCCTGTCACTGACTTCTTTTTTCGAAGTTGCTCCAGGAGCTTGATATTTTTCGGAAGTGGCTGGCTGATGAACAGGTTGGCGGAGGGGCCCCAGCGTCGGTCGCCAGGCGAATGACACAGCGCTCAAGCCCTCTCTTGCGGAGTGCTGATTTTTTCTCACCCACGGTATCCACCATCATTTCATTTTCCTGAAGACCTTTCTAGAAGTTTTCGAGCGTTTTCTGCCACAGACCTTTCTTGTCGTGGGATTAACCCACTCAAAAGCTCGCGGCAGGGCCACCCGCTGTTCATTCAGTTGATCCCTTCACGTATTCCCGCTACAGATGCAGCATTTCTATCTGTCAGCCACCTTCGCGAAAGGCTATCCACACCCTGCTAATGGCCGCATCTGACGATCCCGTTGATTTCAGCGTTGGAAACATGGCCCCACGGTTCGGCAAGAGCGCCCTACTCACCATCATCCAAATGTAAAAGTGCAAGATCGGTTCTCACCAGAAAACTTTGAAGCAACGTAACCGGAACACTTATGGTGTGATTTGTCATGGTAGTGGGCTCCTTGTCGTGGTTTTATGTTTAGTGACACAAGGTCACCACGCTTTGAACCCATTATCAGCCTTTTTGTCAGCACCAGTTAGCAGAAACTAAAGTTAGCTTCATGAATATGATTGAATGTATGAACCTTGAGCTTGTTTTTAGAGAGAATTTCAAAACTCTTTGTTTAAGTTATTCATAGCCTTTGTTTACTATCCCACGCTAATTTGGTGCCTCATCTAGGATTCTGTGAGGTGGACAATGGGTTATTAAAATCTCTACTATCTTGCGTTCATGTGGTAGAGATGAAAACCAGATGAAAAAATCTTGTAGTTCATCGATTGTGTCAGTATTAGTAGCGTCGCCAGCGTGAATCAGAATGTCGCTCGGTAGGATTTCTATTTGATGATTGAGTGTCAGATATGCAAACTAATCTCATCCTCGTCGTCCCGAAAGAATCAGTTTACCATTCTAGCTAACATATCAAATACGAAATCGCATGCAGTATTCCAACAAAGTCAAATCTAGACTTTTCTAGCATTGATTCTCTGGTTTATCAATGCGTTGTTATTTGAGTTTGTTTCTTGAAAGTCGGAATCGATGTTTCGAAATTAGATGCATAAATATTCTTCATTTTTCGCCGAGTGACTGACGCATTGATGTTTGTTCATATGGAAGCGTTGAGATTAGTTTTTACCAGACTTAAAGGATAGTGACTTGCCAAAGATATTTGAGTGTATTAGCGTTTAAACAAAAGAGTGGTTGTTAGTGTAAAATAGCACTTTAGTATCGATAGGCGAAGAGTTAAACGGTCGGTAAGTAATTTTCGATGGAGTTCTAATTTTTTGTTGTGATTCATAAAGATCTTACAAATCCTTATTATGTTGAATGGTTGAATTTTCTAAAGTCCACGGAGAAATGGACGGAGGAGCAAATTCATGACTATCAATTGGGGAAGATAAAGAAAATAGTCAAGCACGCTTATGAGAATACGACTGGCTATCGTAAGCTTTACGATAGCGTAGGGGTAAATCCGGACGACATCAAAACAATAGAAGATTTTCGTAAACTGCCATTCGTAGAGAAAAGAGTCATTCAAGAAAATTTAGATGACTTTACATTTCCAACCGATGAGATGGAATATGTTACCACAGGTGGAAGCACAGGAATACCATTTGGTTTTTACAGAGATAAAAAGGCTTTTGCCAGAGAGCTGGCCTCGAAGGCATATCAGTATTATCGTGTTGGGTGGAGAGAAGGTTGTCGGCAAATGGTTTTCAGGGGGTTACCGATCAATACGGCAGATTACATGGAGTTCATACCAGAATTTAATGAATTGAGATGTTCTTCGTATTATCTCATACCTGAGCAGATGGAGAAGTATCGGCTGAAGGCTTTTGATTACGAACCAGAATTTTTAAAAGGATATCCTTCATCACTATACATTTTCGCCAGGTATTTAAAAGATACAGGTAAACCTTTTCCGGTAGTCAAGGGTTTACTATGTGCGTCTGAAAATTTGTATGAATATCAGAAAGATTTATTCAAGAAGGTGTTTAGGGGAGCAAAGATATTTAGTCACTACGGCCATTATGAACTCGCAGTTTTAGCAGGCTACTGTGAGTATGAAGATACATATCATGTTTTGCCTCAGTATGGATTTGCTGAACTAATTGATAAAAACGGAAACGTCGTAACTCAAAGAGGTCAGATAGGCGAAATAGTCGGAACATCATTTCTAGTTTATAACACGCCTTTCATAAGATACCGCACTCAGGATCTAGCTGTATTTAAGGGAATAGGATGTCAGTCTTGTGGCCGACCGTATCAGATATGGGAGAGGATTGAGGGACGCTTGCAGGAATTTATAGTTACCAGAAACGGCCGATATATCTCCATGACGGCGATTAACATGCATGACGATACTTTCGATCCTATAAGACAATTTCAATTTTATCAAGAGAAAAAAGGGGTAGTTACTTTCCGTTACATACCTAAAGATACAATAACAGAAGAAAGGCTTATGGATATCAAAAAACGTTTGCTCTTAAAATTCGGCGATGACGTTGAATTGGTAATGGAAGAGGTAGGCGAGATACCTCCGACTAAGAGGGGAAAGCACAGATTTTTAATCCAAAAGTTAAATTTAGGCATAGGTGACATAGAATGAGCTTTAAGGTTGCTATTGGAAAAGCCGAAAAGGCTGAATATCCTAAAATTCCTCCTTATAATCCGTCCGTTAGATTCCCAGAGTACCCGTTTAATGAAGTCTCAGATGAACCGAACTATGTATACGAGGCGTTGAGAGAGCTATTTTTGCTGCTAGGATACGACAAAGACAACTATGGCACCGATGTATGGAACCCTCTCGGTGAAATCATAAAGCCGGGCATGACTGTTGTCATCAAACCTAATTTTGTGCTGAGCCGGCACTTTGAAAACAAAGATGTTTATTCAATTATTACACATCCCTCACTTCTTAGAGCTATAGCTGATTATTGTTGGATAGCTCTCCGAGGAACTGGGAAGATAATAATTGCAGATGCACCTCAATACAATTGTAATTTTAATGAACTCGTAAAAACTACCCGTCTAGATGAGGTAATAGATTTTTACACAAGAAAGAGAGGGGTCGAGGTTAAGCTATTTGATTTGCGTAACTATTGGTCAAAAAGTTTACATATGCCCTCGTGTTTGAGAAAGCTTCCTGGAGATCCGCTCGGTAGTGCAATGATTAATTTAGGACGGGAGAGTGCCTTTTACGATAAGCAGAATAAAGAGAAAATATACGGTGCTGTTTACCATAGATGGGAAACCATACAGCATCATAGTGGGGAGATACAAGAATATGAGATTTCGCGAACTATTCTATCAGCCGATGTGTTTATTTCGGTTCCCAAGATGAAGATTCATAAAAAAGTCGGAGTTACGCTGAATGCGAAGGGATTAGTAGGCATTGCTACAAATAAAAACTTAATTGTGCATTATACTCTAGGCACGCCTGAGGAAGGAGGAGACCAATTTCCTGATGGTTTATTGACACCTACGGAGAAAAAAATCATAAAATTCGAACGTTGGTGTTATGATACTTTTTTAGCCAAGAGGTCCGTATGGTTTGAGTTAATTCACAGATTTATCTATGGCTTTTTGTATCTGAAAATAGCGAAACCTCTTGGCTTAAACGTACCTGAGGAGAAACGATTGCTTGATGCTGGAAATTGGTATGGTAATGATAGTGCATGGAGAATGTGTGTAGATTTAATGAGAATCATTCATTTTGCGGATGCAAACGGAAAATTACATGATACCTTGCAGCGCAGAATGTTTTCCGTTGTTGATGGGATCATAGGTGGTGAAAACGTAGGGCCTTTGGTTCCGGATCCGAAGCCGGTAGGGGTTTTGATAGGGGGTGAAAATCTGTTTGCAGTAGATCTCGTAGCAACTCGGCTGATGGGATTCGATCCGATGAAACTTAAACAGTTTTCTTATATTCTATCAAGTGCCAACAATTACGGGATTAAAAGTATTGATGATATAGAAATTCTTTCTCATTTTGAGGATTTTAGGGGTTGCTTAAAGGACAGAAAAAGTAGATTCTTTGATTTTAGACCGCATCCGGGTTGGATAGGGCACATAGAGATCTAGTTCTAAGGGAAATAAGCTTATGATTGGTAGCATTAACACGAGTTCTATTTCGGTCGTAGGATTAGGAAAATTAGGTTTATGTTTGGCCGGGTGTCTTGCCGACAAAGGCTTTCAGGTTTTAGGTGTTGACATCGAAGAACAGGTTGTTGACCATGTAAATCAGGGGAAGGCTCCGTGGTTCGAGCCGGGACTTGATGAGCTTCTTGTTAAACATGGTGGTAGAACACTAAGAGCAACGCTTGATCATGGTGAGGCGATCAATAATACCGATATTACTTTCATTCTAGTAGCAACTCCCAGTACTCCCGATGGTTCCTTTTCTAATAGATTTATTGAGTCTACTTTGATTTCTCTTGGTGAGGCATTGAGCAGGAGTAAAAAAGATCATCATCTTTTTGTCATAAGCAGCACCGTTTTACCGGAATCAACGGATAAGGTTTTTATTCCCTTGCTTGAGAGAATAACGGGCCGTGAGCTCAATAAGGGTTTCTCTGTTTGTTATGATCCGGACTTTGTAGCATTAGGGAATGTTATAAAGGGTTTTCTTCAGCCTGATTTGGTAATCATAGGAGAGTCTTCGGCCGAGGCCGGAGCAATCGTAGAGGCGATTCATCGTCAGATGTGCGAGAATACACCGGTTATTTCACGGATGTCTATAATAAATGCTGAGCTGGCAAAGGTATGTCTAAACACTTACATTACCGTAAAGATAAGTTTTGCCAACTCTATAGCTAACCTTTGTGAAAGGGTTCCTGGAGCAGATGTTGATTGCATTACTAGGGCAATTGGAGTAGATAGAAGGATTTCGCCGTATTATTTTCAAGGAGGTTTAGCCTTCGGTGGCACGTGTTTTCCTAGGGATGTTAAGGCGTTTATCACTTTATCCGAGAAATATGGATCCCAGGCTGAACTCATACATGCGGTTGAAAAGGTGAATAAACATCAGAATCAACACTTAGTTGAGATTGTATTGCGCCAATTGGAGAGAGTGCCGAACAAAACGGTAGGCGTAATTGGTCTCGCATTTACGAACAACACACCTGTTATTACGGAATCTCCTGCAATCAAATTGATTGATGAGCTGATAAAGCGTGATATCAGAGTGGTAGCGTATGATCCACTGGCAATAGACAACACCAGGAACATATTTGGTAGTCAGGTAGAGTACGTTCACTCTGTAGAAAGTTGTCTGCTACACGTAAACCTAGCCGTTATTGCCTTGCGAAACCAGCTTATAAAAGAAGCAGTAGAGAACTTTGCCGCAAAAAATCCTCTTACAATCATAGATTGTTGGCGTATGATTGATGCAAATAAACTGAATAAAACTCTGATAAAGTATGTCCCAATGGGGAGGTATCTCGAGGAAGACTGATAAAGATCTTGCAGGATATAAAGCTTATGATTGCTAAACTACGGTTTGAGAAGTATCAGCACAGACATCAGGCCGAAATACCGATATGAAAAGGTTAAAACTATCAAAATTTTGATATTAGTCCTACTCTCATATCGTTAATTACTTGAGAACAATGATTATTGTCACTTAGGTTAAAGATGTCTAGCAGAAAGTGTTGACAAAACTTAAACTTGTTTTAGGGGGTGCCAAAATCTAGAAGGCACGGGAAACTCTGCTCGAAGTCTCAAACTATGAGGTGGAGGATAAGGCGAATACGAAAAAAAGATTAAAAACGTTAGGTTTTCGGCAAAAGAAGTGACATTGAAAAGCGGGAAGATGGGTCATGGAAAACGGGAAGATGGGTCAGCAGAGAATAAAGGTTTGTGTGGTTGCACCGGTTCATAATAGGCGTGACATAACTCTTCTTTGTTTGAGAAGCCTGAGCAGAATAAACAAAGATGGCTTAGATGTTCATGTAATAATAGTTGACGATGGTTCAACAGACGGAACTTCTGAAGCTATAAGAAGCGAGTTTCCGGAGGTTGAAATCATCGAGGGGGATGGGAATCTTTGGTTCACGGAAGGCACGAATGTCGGGGTGAGGGCTGCTTTAAGGCACGAACCGAAATATGTTCTAATGATGAATGATGATCAGGTGTTTGACGAAAATTTTCTAAAATATATGGTTGAAACGGCAGAAAAGCACGAGCGCTCGGTGGTCGGAGCGCTTTTGCTTTTATGGGATATGCCTCATAAAGTTTTCCAAGTAGCACCAGTTTGGAAAACATGGCTTGGCGGTTGGCGTCACTGGCATAAGCAGACTGTCTGGAGTGTTCCTAAGAAGGCTTGGGAAGTTGATTTGATTGTCGGGAATTGTGTTTTGGTTCCAACTGCGGCGATTAGGGAATGTGGGTTGATGGACTCAAAAAAATTCCCGAACTTTGGCGATGCCGAATACACTCCGAGGCTGAAAAGAAAGGGCTGGAAGCTTTTAATCGAACCACGTTCAAGGGTATTTATCCAGCCGAATACAACACCTGCTTCGTTTAGAGAGATGAGTTTTAGAGAAAAAATCAACGTTTTGTTTTTTGACTTGAAGCATCCGCAAAGCGTTCGTCGGAGGTTTTATGCTTATTGGTATGGAGCGCCATCGCGTACTCAAGGTTTGATTGCTTTTTTCGTTTTCTTTTTTAGGGCGGTTTTTGGAAGAAACATTGAAGGAAGGTGGGCATTGCAGCAGGAAGAGAAACCACTTGCAGAGATTTTTGAGAAAGCTCAAGTGGAAGATTAAGAAAAGTTAATAGAGTTCTTTAATAGTCAGCGCGCAGACAATTAAAGTTTAGCTTTAGATTTGTTATGAAAATCATCTATGCGTGGAATTATTTGGAATGGGGAGGGGCGCAAATTTACTTTTTTCAACTGATGAAAGAGGTCAGGAAGGAACATGAAGTTATTGCAGTGATGCCTGAAGGTTCAAACCCGCAGTTACTTAAAGTTTTAGATGAATTAAAGGTTGGCTATGAAATGGTTGGCTCTCACTTTGACACAGGGCCGGCTTTCAGTTTATCGAGAAAGATACAGAGACATTTGAGTAAGCTGAGGTCAGAGTTTGATTTTTATTGTTTTCTGATTAAGAGGATTTCGACTCAAACCGTCTTTCATGTTGATTTCGGACCTTGGCAATGCTTTTTGTTTTTATGGTTTTTAAGCGGAAAAGCGCCTGTTTTTGTTACCGTTCACAACCCGGTAACGGGGCATCAATGGTGGCGAGATTGGCTTTGGAAAATAAAGTTCCGGGTTTTAGGAAAGCGGAAGAATTTACGTTTTTTTGCTTCAAATGAAGATGCGAAAAATTTCCTAGCAAAATACTTGCCCAAGAAGGCTTTTAGCCGTGTAGAAGTCACGTATTCGGGAGTTGATCTGGAGGAAATCTCGTCGATTACCGAGGCAAATTTTGAGCATTTTTATGAGCTTTTCGGTATTCCAAGAGATAGGTTTTTAGTGTTTTGTGTGGGGCAATTTATCGACAGAAAAGGTAGATGGGAATTTTTGGAAGCGGCTGAAAAGCTTTTAAGTGGAAATCCTGTTGAAGACAAGGGACTTTTTTTCGTATGGCTTTCAAACTCAGAACTAAGTGAGGAAGATCGAAGAAGGATTGAGCAGTTCAAAGTCGGTGAGAATTTCAAGTTGATAAGTGCCAAATCAATAGGAGATAGGCGAAATTATCTGGGGTTATTGACTTTGGCAGATTTATTTGTTCTGCCGAGTCGAGTGGAAGGTCTGCCTATGGCAATTCTTGAGGCAATGGCATTAGGAAAAGCTGTTGTTTCTACGAAGATAAATGCTATTCCGGAAGCAATTAAACATGCAGAAACCGGTTTGTTGGTAGAGCCGAAAAATTCAGATCAACTGGCAGAGGCCATAAAGACTTTGAAAGATAATGAAAGCTTGCGTAGGAAATTAGGAGCGAATGCCAAGCGTTTCGTTTTCGGCAGATTTGATTCCAAGCAGATAGCCCGTATAGCTTTGCGCGCTTACGAGGAGGCTTTTTTGGTAAGGTGAACGAGGGTTTTGAAAAAATATCGCTTTCAAAAAGAGCGGCGAAAAACGCTTTTTACGGGTTTGTTGGCTGGTTTATTCCGGCCGTATTAAGTTTTATAGCTACACGAATTCTGGTTCTTGAGTTAGGTGTTGAAGATTATGGAATTTACTCCTTAATACAAGGTTTTATCGCTTATTTGTTTGTTTTCAACACTGCACGAGCGGTCACGAAATATGTTGCGGCTTCAAGAGTTGAAGAGATTGAAAAAATCAATCGGATAGTTTCAGCGACGTTTTTCGTTAATCTTCTTCTATCGGTGATAATTTGCGCAGTCATCTTAGCTACTTCAGAATGGTTGGTTTCGGATATTTTAAGAATTGAAAACCAGAAAAAGCAAGCGGTTGCAGGATTTTACATAATGGGTTTCAGCGTATTTTTCTGGATGCTGGGGCAGCCCTTTATTGCTGTGGTGCAAGGGGTTCAGAGATTCGATATTTACTCGAGGTTGGTAAATTTTGTTAGTTTCGTTTTCATCGTTGGCAGTATAGCTTTAGTCATTTTGGGAAAAGGGGTTATTTCGCTTTTGGTATGGAATCTGGTGACGGTTTTTTTGCTAAATTTCTCGTTCTACTTTGCAGCAAAAAAAATGGTACCCGAGATTATACCGATGCAAGCTCCCGATTTTTTTAGTCTAAGGGAAGTTTTTAGGTATGGAGGTTTTAATTTAGGTTACCATCTGCTTGCTAATTCGCTTTTTTTCTTTGAAAGAAGCTGGATAGTTCGCCATTTCGGTTCGGAAGGTATGAGTTATTATGCCGTTCCGATGAATGTAGCGATTCAAATACACTTTTTCATTACGAGTTTCGGTCAAATAGTTTTTCCCATGACCAGTGAATTTCGAGGCGATCTAAAAAAGGTAAAAAAGCTTTACACAAAAGCCGTAAAAATTTGTTTTTTGGTAATCGGTTTTTTATGCTCTTTTTTTGTTTTACAGGCCGACAATTTTTTAAGTTTCTGGATAAACGAGGATTTTTCCAGGAATTCACGGACAATCCTTGTAGTGCACGTTTTGACTTATTGTTTGATAGCATTGATAGGGATTGCGTGGCAGATGTTTGAAGGATTGGGAAGACCGCATTTTAACTTCTTCTCGTACGCTGTCAGTTTCGCTTTCGGTCTTTGTCTGATGATTATTTTAAGTCAATCTTATGGGGTGCTAGGAGTTGCTTTGGGAAGGTTTGCGGGGACTTTCGTTTTGTTTATGTGTGTTACATATCTTGAAAAGAAAATCTTCAAAGATTTATCGGTAGCAAAGCTGTGGTTTATTTTGTTTCTCAAAATGGCTATAATCATCTTCTTTCTGGCGTTGCTGGGTGAAATCATTAGAATTCTAGGCTTGGTAAATAGCGTTTTTGGGGAATTAGTCTTGTCAGTCTTTCTGTTCGTTTGTGTTTATCCGGTTTTGCTGTTTTGTTTGCGTCTGATAACGCAAGACGAAAAGGATTTGTTTAGGAACCTTTTGGCAAGATAGGTCGGGAATTACCGAAGATGAGAATTACCGGGAAAGCTAAAACGAATGGGTATTAAGGGAACTGCGGTAATTTTGAAGCGATGCAACGCGAAAGGATTCAGTAGAAAGATTGAAAGTGAGTATTTCATGAGACAAACAACACCGATATCGGAGTGAACGATTATTTGACATTTTTGGGGTTTTCTGTCCGTGCGTGGTCAAAAAGGAAACGGGTGGTGTGATGACAAACGGAAAGATAAAGTTGGTTCAGAGGGTGGATTTTATAAAACGCAGGTGTGAAGGGAAAAAGGTTTTACACTTAGGTTGCACGAATTCTCCGTTTACGGAAAACTCCATTAGGGACGGGAGTTTGCTACATTTCGAGCTAGAAAAAATAACCAAAAAGCTGTATGGGTTTGATTTAGACGAAAAGAGCATAGAAATCCTAAAAGCTCATGGGGTGAAAGATGTTTATCGTGCCGACCTGGAGAAACTGCACGAGGTCGAGCTTGAAGAAAAGTTTGATGTTATAGTGGCGGGGGAGGTTATAGAGCATTTATCAAATCCAGGGCTTTTTTTGGAAGGGGTAAAGCGGTTTATGGACGAAAATACGGAGCTTTTGATAACGACCATAAACGCCTATTCAGGGATGCGTTTTGCCATTTATGCCTTAAGGGGTCGTGGGGGAATCAATGAGCCGGTGCATCCCGATCACGTCGCTTATTACTCATACAGCACCTTAAACCTTATATTGCGAAGGGCAAATTTACAGGTAAAAGAATTTTATTTTTATGACGTTGGGCCAGAGCATAGGGTTCACAATCCTTGGTATTACAATTTCGTAAATGATCTGTCGGTCATGATCACGAAACATTTGGCCGACGGTATAATAGCGGTTTGTAGTTTAAGATGAACGAAAAAGAGTTAATTCCTAGGTCTCCCGATAAGCTGCAAGATTTAGTTTTGGAATTTTATAAAAAATATGCAGGAGGAAAGAGGTGTAGGGTTGTTGATTTAGGGGCGGGAACGGGAGAGTTTTCGGAAAAAATCGCACGATCGGCAGAGTTTGTGTTAGCAGTTGATTTCGATAGCTCCCACTGGATGGCCTCGGACATAAACTTTCTGACACTCGACTTAGACAAGGTAGGTTTTTCAGAAAAAATAATCGAGAAACACGGTAGGTTCGATATAGTTGTTGCAATAGAGATAATTGAGCATTTGGAGAATCCATTTAGTTTCGTAAGGGAGTGTAGGAATCTTTTGCGAGATGAAGGGTTGTTGTTTATCACTACGCCGAATGTTGAAGCCGTTAATTCGAGGATAATGTTTTTGTATAAAGGCAGGCTTATTTATTTTGACGAATACGCAACGATTAGGTCGGCACATATAACACCGATTTTTAGTTGGAAATTAGACATGGCGCTGGAGGAGTCGGGGTTTGAGAAGATTCACGATGAATATGTGCTGAATGAATTTACACTGGGTAGGCGAAATTGGAAGGGATTGTTTTCCGGGCTTTTCTCTTTGGTTTTGTATCCCTTCGTGAAAGGAAACAAATACGGTGCTAACAGGGTGGTGGTTGCCAGACGAAAGAATTGAGCCGAGAAATACAAAATGAGAATTTTGGTTTTAGGTGGTAAAGGTTTTGTTGGTTCTCATTTAATTGATGCTTTACTGAGTGAAGGGGCGGAGGTGAGATGTTTTGATCGCCCTGATCCGGCAAGAATAGCAGAGCTTTTGAGATGGAATTCAGCAGACAGTTTTGAGTTACATGAAGGAGATTTTTTGAATGAAGGCGATCTAAGAAAAGCTTTGAGCGGTTGTGAAATATGCTTTCACCTGATATCAACCACCGTTCCCGGTAATTCTAACGATGATCCAGTTTTCGATATACAAACGAATTTAGCCGGCACAGTTCGTTTTTTGGAACTTGCAGTGGAAGCAAGGATAAAGAAGGTCATCTTTATATCTTCGGGCGGAACGGTTTATGGTATTCCAAAGAAAATACCAATCAGCGAAGATCATCCGACGAATCCTATTTGTTCATACGGTATTACGAAGCTAGCTATAGAAAAATATCTGAATCTATTTTATCATCTTTACGGTCTTGAGTATAGAGTTTTGAGGGTGTCGAATCTTTACGGTGAGCGTCAGCGGTTTCGTTCAAGCCAAGGAGCGGTAGCTGTTTTTTTGGGTAAAGCAATACGAAATGAGCCGATTGAGGTTTGGGGTGACGGTTCGGTGATAAGAGATTACTTACACGTAAGCGATGCGGTGAGAGCTCTCATAAAAGTTATGAACTATGAAGGCGAGACAAGAATTTTTAATATCGGCTCTGGTGAAGGCAAGAGTCTGAACGAAGTTATAGAAGCTATAGAGGCAATTCTCGGAAGAAAGGTAGATAAGAAATTTTTGGCTGGAAGGAAATTCGATGTTCCCGTAAATATACTTTCGACGAAGCTTGCCGAAGAGGAACTAGAATGGAAGCCGACGGTTGGTTTTGAGGAAGGTTTGAAGCGTTTTGCAAATTGGATGCTAGAGAGTGTATTTTTAGAAAAAGAACGATGATCGGCACCGGAAAATTTTCCAGAAGCAATGACTTACTGATAATCTCAGTTGGATTGTGGGTGCTAGGAGTTTTTATAGCATCGGCTTTTTTTTGGTTTTATTCAGGAGAAGATTTTTTTGGTGAATACTATCTTCTGCCATGGTGTTTTCTGACTGGTTTAATAGTGTTGGCACCTACTTTTTATTATTTTTACAAAGGCAGCTTAGACATCTTTCATCCGCTGGTTTTTGCAAGTCTTTCGTATATTTTCCCTGCATTTGTGCTGGGTGGGGTAATCTTAAACTTTGGGTGGTCCGAACCCTTTTATTTGTCTTTTATCGAGAATCCGAGAGTTAATCTTTCTCTAAGTCTTTTTTACGTGATGATAGGGTATGTGGGACTCATAGCGGGCTACTGTTTTCCGATAGGCAAAAGGATAGGCGAAGTTTTAGAAGAAAAGCTACCTAAGGTTGAATGGCAACCATCGGAGGTCTGGCTTGGTGGAGTAATACTGGTAGTGGCAGGCTTCATGATAAACATTTTGAGCTTTTTAAGAGGGGTTTTAGGTTATCAACGTGCGGAGACCGTAGAGATTTTTGATGGTTTACTTATTTTTCTGCAGTTTTTCTTGCTAGAAGGACTTGTATTATTATGGTTGGCATTTTTTTCAGAAACGCGCAGAAGTTGGTTTTCGTACTTAATTGCAATCGTTTTGATATGTTTAATTCCTTTGAGGGCTGTGGTTTTAGGTAGTCGTAGTGGTTTGTTAACCGGGCTACTGCTTGTTGCTTTTGCATTCTTTTATTCTGGAAGAAAACTGAAAGTTCATCATTACTTGATATTGAGCTTTATTATTTCGATAGCATTATTGTTAGGTGTGATTTATGGGACTACCTTTCGCAACATAAAGGGAACCGAAGCGAGGATGGAAGCAGGAGCATACTTTGAGCAAGCAATAGTGACGATGGAATACCTTTCAAAGTCCGACCCGACTTTTATTTTAAAGGAAGGGATGATGGCTTTAGCAGAAAGAGTTGAGAATTTAAGTTCGTTAGGAGTAGTGGTTTCGAATTATGAGAAATTGGCTCCTTACGAAGCTGCTTATGGATTGGAAAATAACATAATAAACGATCTTCTTTATTCTTTTATTCCGAGATTTATTTATCCCGATAAGCCTAATGCTTCCGATGTCAGGGCTTACGGTGATCTCTATTTCAACTATGGTGATAATTCTTTTACTGTGACTCCTTTTGGCGACTTACTGAGAAACTTTGGACCGCTTGGGGTCCCGCTGGGCATGTTTGTATTGGGCATTTATTTCAGAGTAGTTTACTCATCCTTGATCGAAAGCAAATATCAAGCTATGTGGAAAAAGGTTGCGTATTATCCGCTTTTGACGGTAGTTTCTTATGAATCTTTCTACGCAACGATTTTTCCGTCGGTGATAAGAGCTGCTTTTGTCACCGCTTTAGGGCTTTTCATAGTTCATCTTACAACGAAGTTTTTTAGGAGATAAAGTCACGATGAAAGAGACAATCGTTTTTACGAACGGCTGTTTTGATTTGATACATCCAGGGCATATTGAATTACTAAAGCGTGCTAAAGCGTTAGGGACCAAACTTATAGTTGGAATAAATAGTGATAAATCGGTCAGGGCTATAAAAGGTAAGGGAAGACCTATTTTGTCGGAGAAAGACAGAGCCGAAATTTTGATGAACTTAAAGATGGTTGACGAGGTAAGGATTTTCGATGAACCAACACCGGAGAGACTTATAAAAGAAATATGCCCAGATATTTTAGTGAAGGGGGGAGATTGGGAGACAGACGAAATAATCGGGGCAGATTTTGTTTTAGGAAGGGGTGGAAAGGTTTATTCGATACCCTTAAGGGAGGGGTATTCTTCGAGCTTGATAGTTGAAAAGATTGCGAATTTATCGGAGGAAAAGAAAGTAGCAAGTGATGGCAAAAGCCTTTTTGATAAGTCTTTAGACGAGCATATAGAAACTTTTGAGCTTTTAAGAGAGCAAAAAAAGAAAATAGAAGATTGTGCAGAGATACTTTTTCAGGCGTTGAATAGCGGGAGAAAAATTCTGCTTTGCGGCAACGGTGGTAGTGCGGCGGATGCTCAGCACATAGCTGCAGAGTTTACAGGACGCTATGAGAAAGAACGAAAAGCATTATCTGCAATTGCGCTTACAACCGATACTTCAGCTCTAACTGCTATATCAAATGATTATGGATTTGAGAGGGTATTTGAAAGACAGGTTGAAGGACTGGCACGAAAAGGGGATGTTTTAATAGGAATCAGCACCAGTGGGAATTCGAGGAATGTAATTCTGGCGGTAATGAAGGCTCGGAAGATAGGATGTAAGACGATAGCACTTACAGGGCAAAAAGGCAAAAGATTGGCTTCTTTGTGCGACGAGGCTATTTTAGTGCCTTCTTGTAGAACATCAAGAATTCAGGAAGCTCACATAACGATTGGGCATATTTGGTGTGAGATAATAGATCAAAAATTTTCCAAAAAGGAAGAATAAAAAGACATGGATGATTATAGAGAGTTGACAGAAAGCTTTCACAAGGCAAAGGTTTTAGTGCTTGGGGATGTAATGTTAGATCGCTATTGGTGGGGGAGGGTTGAAAGAATCTCGCCGGAGGCTCCTGTGCCGATAGTTCTTCTTGAAAGAACCTTTGAAGCAGCCGGAGGTGCGGCCAACGTTGCTGCTAATGTTGCAGGTTTAGGAGCTAGTGTTTTTCTAATCGGATTAGTAGGCGACGATGGTGAAGGGGAAATCCTAAAAAAGGTCTTGGCTCGGCAAGGTGTTCATTCGGAGTTCTTAAAGGATGACGGACGGAGAACAACGGTCAAAACGAGGGTAATTGCTCACAGTCAGCATGTTGTCAGGGTCGACGATGAACAGGTAGTTCCTTTGAATGAAGAACAAGAAAGGAAAGTATTAGAGGTGGTTCAAAGTAAAGCCAAAGAAGTGGATATTTTGATAGCTTCTGACTACGCCAAAGGATTTTTTACCGAGAGATTACTTTCACAGCTGATACAGTTTTCAAAGGAAGCGCAAAAGAAAATAGTAATCGATCCGAAAGGAAGCGACTTCAGTAAATACTATGGTGCGACTGCCATCACGCCGAATCAGAAAGAAGCTTTGCAAGCATGTAGAAAAGCAGCAGATGCAGACGAAGCAGGGAAGATGCTGCTAGAAGAACTGAATTTAGAGTGCGTTCTCATAACGCAAGGAGAAAGGGGGATGACCTTATTTGAAAAAAACTCGAAAAGTTATCTTCCGGCATCTGCAAGGAAAGTATATGACGTGACAGGTGCAGGTGACACCGTTATTGCGACATTTGCAACGGCAATTGCCTGCGGAGCTTGCTACAAAAAGGCAGCGGAAATTGCAAACATTGCTGCCGGCTTAGTTGTTGAGGAAGTCGGAACGACGGCGATAAAAAAAGAAAACCTACTCAAGCACACCGACCGTTTTAGGCAGAGCTAATGTTTATGAACTTTCTGGTCTATCGCATAGGGGGGATAGGCGACACGGTGATAGCTTTGCCAGCACTCTGGGCAATAAGAAAAGCATTTCCAGAGGCAAAAATTACCTACCTGACGAATAGCAGCAACTCAGGTGCTTTGGTAGCCGAATCTTTACTGCCGAAAGAAGTTTATGACGAGATAATAAGTTATTCAAGTTATTTTGAGATTTTCAATAGGCTACTAACGGGGAGAAGATACGACGCTTTATTTTATCTAATGAACAGGAACAGAAGCAAACTCCGAATCAAGAGGGACAAAGTGTTTTTCAGGCTTGTAGCTGGAAAAATTTACGGGATGAAATACTTGGAACAGCATTATTTGCCGATGAAGTCATCTTTTCCATTGAAAGAAGTTGAAAGCGAGTATGATTATCTTCTGAATTGCATATACTCGGAAAGAATATCTTTACCGTCAAGACATGAGCTTTTTCCGGACTTAAAACTGAAGGAGGAGGAAAAAGCGAGAGCGATAAAATGGTTAAACGAAAATTGCGGTGATTGGAAGAGGAAAAGATTGATCGGAGTGATGGTTTCAAGTAGTTGGAAATCTAAGAACTGGGCGGAGAAAAAATTCATAGAGGTCTTAAAGAAGCTTGTAAAAGAGAGAAAAATCTTCCCTATAATTTTCGGAGGAAAAGAAGACTTTGAACAAGGTAGAAGAATAGTGGCCCGAATTGGAACAGGTGCTGTGGTTGCCGGCAAATTGGGCGCAAGAGGCGATGCTGCTCTCTTAGGGCATTGTAAACTCTATCTCGGCACGGACACCGGGACGATGCATTTAGCAGGGGCAGTCGGAACAAGGTGTGTAGCAATTTTCTCAGGAGTCGATTATCCTGGACGTTGGGTTCCGTTTGGGAAAGGTCACAAGATAATCCGCAAAAGGGTCAAATGCGAGGGGTGTTTTCGCGTTGAATGTCCTCTAAGAGTCCATGAGTGCTTAGAACGGATTTCCGTGGAGGAAGTTTATGAGGCGTGTGTAGAGGTTCTTGGGGATGAGGGAGAATAAGCCCAGAATACTGATCTTTTGCGATTACTATCCACCGGGGCACGAAAGCAGCGGTGGGATGCGAACCATAATAAACACCGTGGAAAGGCTCGGTGATGAATTTGACTTCTGGATAGTCACCCGCTACTACAAGCAAGTGGACTACAAGGAACTGAAAATAAATGACTGGAACAAATTCGGAAAGGCAAAAACTTTTTATATTTCAGTAATTAACCCATTTAAGTTGAGATATTTAATTAAATCTGTTTCACCTTGTTCAATTTACTCTAACAGTTTTTTCTCAACTTTTACGGTCAATCTTGTTTTGTTAAGGAAACTTGGACTGATAAGCAATGAAATTCCTTTAATAGTTGCTCCTGAAGGGGAGTTATCGGAAGGGGGACTGAGCCTAAAGCGCAGGAAAAAAGCGTTATATCTTCGATTTGCAGAAGTGCTAAAGTTATATGAAGGAGTTATTTGGAAGGCCGCTTCGGAAATGGAGAAAATGGAGATCGAGAGATTTAGGGGTAGAAACGAGCTCATATTTATAGCTCCTAACATGCCGCCTAAGGAGATTTTCCCAGAATTTGATGTCAAATCGAAACCGATAAAGAAGGAAGGGGAGGTAAAACTAGTTTTTTTGTCCAGAATACATCCTACAAAAAATCTCAAGTTTTTTCTTAAACTGATCAAAGATAATGATGGAGTAATTATACTTGACGTATATGGACCTAGGGAAGACAAAACATATTTTGAAGAATGCTTGAAAATGGTGGAAAACCTGAATAGAAACATAAAAGTAGATTTTAAAGGAGAAGTAAAGAATGAAGATGTACCTATGACGCTTTTGAACTATCATTTCTTTGTTCTTCCAACACTAGGAGAAAGTTTTGGGCACGTCATAGTAGAGGCTTTGGCAGCAGGATGTCCGCTTATAATCAGCGATACGACTCCGTGGCGGAGGTTGGAAGAAAAAGGTGTAGGCTGGGATATACCTTTGAGTGACATTGGAAGATGGAAAGAAACTTTAAACTTTTGCTTGAATATGGATGATGTAACATACAGAAAAATGTCGCTTAATGCAAGATGCTTTATAGAATCGTGGCTTAAAAGTAATGATGTAGAAGATGCGACCAGAAGAGTTTTGTTGTATAGCTTAGAAATGGCTTCAAAATAGTGAAGGTAATCTGTTAAGTATCGGTCACGACTATTTGTAATTAAAGACAAATATAAACTTTAAAGAGCACTTGAGCTGTTGGCAGGCAGACATTTGAGATTTTGTTTTAAGGTTTTATGAAGGTTTTAATTTTCGGTGCCGGTGGGATGCTAGGGCATAAGCTGCTACAGGTTCTAAGTGGCGATGAATCCTTGGAGGTTTATGGCGCCGTTCGCGACGACAGCATCGTAAGAATCCTTGCTGAATTCAAGGCAAAGTTCTTTACGGATGTTGATGCAGAAAATTTTGAACTTATAAAGGGGATAGTTTTTGGTTTAAGGCCTGAGGTCATTATAAATGCGGTTGGTATAGTAAAGCAGGCACCTGAGGCAGCTTCTGTAGAGAAATCCCTACAGGTCAATTCCATCTTTCCGCACAAGCTGGCCAGGTTGGCTTTAGGAGTAGGAGCAAGATTTATAACGTTTAGCACTGACTGCGTCTTTAGTGGGAGAAGAGGAAACTATAGGGAAGAAGATTCTGCGGATGCCGAAGATCTCTACGGGCGAAGTAAGCTACTGGGAGAGGTTAAAGAGAGCAACTGCTTGACGATCAGAACTTCCATAATCGGAAGGGAGCTAAAAGGCCGTAAAGGACTGATGGAATGGTTTTTGAGTCAGGAAGGAAGGAAGATAAAAGGTTACAAAAAGGTAATTTTCAGCGGATTTCCGACGGTGGTGCTGGCAGAGATAATAAAGGATTTGTTGAAAAGGGACGTTTTTTTGGAGGGAGTATATCATGTATCATCTAATGCCATAAGCAAATACGAGCTTCTTTGCTTGATAAGGGAAAAGCTCGATTTAGAAATCGGTATAGAGCCCGACGAAACGGTTTGTCTAGACAGGAGTTTGGATTCTACAAAGTTCAGGCAGGCGACGGGTTTTCAGCCCGAAAGTTGGGAAAGAATGATCGAGAGAATGCTGGAAGATTTTAAGTGGTATAAAGAAGTGAAAAAATGAAGGTATTGACTTTTTTCGGAACCAGACCCGAAATAATCCGCCTAAGTTTGATAATGAAAATCCTGGACAGACACTGTGAGCATATAACGGTCCATACGGGACAGAACTATCACGAAAGTCTGAGTGATGTGTTTTTGAGAGAGTTGGATATAAGGACACCGGATTTCCATCTGGGAGTGAAGTCAAGTAGTTTTGCCGAACAAATCTCGCAAATTTTAAAAAGGGCAGATGAGGTTTTAGAGAAGGTAAAACCGGACAAGGTTTTAATTCTAGGGGATACAAACAGTGCCTTAACCGCTATAGTGGCGGCAAGACGCGGCATACCTGTATTTCACATGGAAGCGGGAAATCGCTGTTATGACGATCGGGTTCCTGAGGAAGTGAATCGTCGTATAATTGACCATGCGAGCACAATCTTGATGCCTTATACGGAGAGAAGCAAAGAAAACCTGATTAAAGAGGGGATTGAAAGGGAAAGGATATTTGTCATAGGAAATCCGATTTATGAAGTTCTAAAGGTTTTTAACGAAAAAATTGAGGCGAGCGGCATTTTAGAAAGGTTAAACGTCAAGCAAAATGAGTACTTTTTGATGACGCTGCATAGAGCCGAGAATGTTGATCTACTGGAAAGACTAGAAAAGATTCTTGAGGGGGTTTCGAAGATAGCAGATGAGTTCGGAAAGCCTGTTTTGGTCAGCGTGCATCCGCGCACGGCCGAAAAGCTTAGGCTTGTAAGAATAAGGTTGGATGGCATAATTTTACTGCAGCCTTTCGGCTTTTTTGATTTCGTAAAGCTCGAGAAAAACGCTTTGGCAGTGCTGACCGATAGCGGCACAGTTCAGGAAGAATGTGCTATTTTCGGGATTCCCAATGTTACCTTACGAGATGTTACAGAAAGACCCGAGACGGTTGAAGTTGGAAGTAACATTTTAAGTGGTTCAGATCCGAATTCGATTCTCAGAGCCGCGAAAATAGCCATCTCGCAGCAATCTAACTGGAAACCGCCCAAAGAATATCTGATAGAAAACGTATCTGAAGTAGTTGGCAAAATCATTCTCGGTCACACCAGTGTAAGGAAACATTTTTCCTGATATGTTGTTATGAAAAGGAGGCTTTGGGTAGTAACCGAACTCTATTATCCCGAGGTAACCTCTACGGGTTATTACTTAACGAAGATAGCGGAAGGATTAGCCGATGATTTCGATGTAAAGGTTTTATGTGGACAGCCGAACTACAACGCTAAGGGAACAAAAGCAGCCGTTCATCAGATTCACAATGGTGTAGAGATATTTCGTCTTTTCGGAACGACTTTAGACAAAAATGTAATACTTTTTCGTTTAATAAACATGGTTACTTTTGGAATTTCGGTTCTTCTTAAGAGTCTTTTGAGATTCAGAAAAGACGATATGGTATTGGTTGTAACCACACCGCCGATTTTACCTTTTTTGGCAGCAGTTTCTTCTTTGGTCAAAAGAGCTTCTTATTTTCTTCTAGTTCATGACAGTTATCCGGAGGTTCTAATAGCTGTTGGGAAGGCAAGGGAGGATTCTCTTTTGGTAAAGTTACTGAATCGTTTTAACCGTTGGCTTTACAGAAATGCAAGCAAAATAGTAGTGGTTGGAAGGGACATGCTTGAGTTGATGGAAGCCAAGACCAAAGGGCTCGATGTTCCTTTGAGATTCATACCTAATTGGGCCGAGCTAGAGCAGGTAGAGCCTCATCCTAGGGATGAGAACGAACTACTAAGCGATCTCGGGATAAAGCACAAATTCGTGTTTTTGTATGCTGGCAACATGGGTTATCCAAACGACCTTGAAAGTATTGTTGATTGTGCAAAGAAGTTAAGCAATGATGAAAGGTTTCATTTTATTTTTTTAGGCTCCGGGGCGAAGCGCAAGTGGATTGAAGAGCAAGCTGAAGGCTTAAAGAATGTTACGTTGCTGTCGCCACGTCCTAGAAGCCAGCAGAAGATATTTTTGAATGCATGCGATGTAGGGATAGTTTCTTTGGTCAAAGGGATGCGGGGGGTTTCTGTACCTTCTAGAACTTACAATTTACTTGCAGCAGGAAAGCCGATATTGGCGGTGGTAGAAGAAGGAACGGAGGTTGATATGATTTTAAAGGAAGATGGAGTCGGCTGGACGGTTGAGCCTGGAAATCCGCAAAAACTTCTGGAAATGATTCTTCGGATATATGAAAGCAAAGATGTTTTGTATGAAATGGGGCATAGGGCTAGAAAAGCAGCTCTGGACAAATATTCTCCGGAGAAAATCATCAAGGAATACATAAACTTGTTCAATGAAGTTGAGTTGAATGTTAGTAGCTATAAGAGAAAAAATTGATCGAACACAATGGAGCAAGTTTACGTTTCATGTTCTCGGTAAGTATTCTTGTCGTAATACTCGTCCTGATTTTTTTTCTGTCTTTTATTGGAACAAAGGGCTTTATAAGTTGGAGTCTTAGTAGAAAGTCGTTTTTGGATATACCGAATGAGAGAAGTTCACACACGAAACCCGTTCCAAGAGGTGGTGGGGTTGTATTTGTAACGATTTGTCTTACAAGTGTTTTGATTTATGGGCTGGCTTTGGAACTAAAATTCCTCCGGTATTTTTCAATCGGAGGGATTGTTGTAGTCGCAATAAGCTGGTTAGATGATCTTTTGTCTTTGCCGGTGTGGTTACGTTTTTCGGCTCATCTGATAACTGCTTTGATGACAATTTATCTGCTTGGGTATTGGGATTTTGTATACATTCCACTTCTAGGAGAAGTACACGTAGGTCAACCGGGAGTAGTACTGACCGTTTTATGGATTGCTTGGATTATCAATGCCTTCAATTTTATAGACGGAATTGACGGTCTTGCTTCGATGTTGGCAATAATAGCGGGATTAGGGTGGTTAGCAGTTGGATTTATTTTGGGAAGTGAGACCTTAGTTTTTTTGTCATCTGTGATTATCGTTTGCGTATTAGGGTTTTTGGTGCATAACTGGCCACCTGCGAAGGTGTTTATGGGAGATGTTGGGAGCACTTTTCTTGGGTACTGTTTTGCGGTCATTCCTCTTATGGTTTCCGAATTAGTCTTGAGACCGTCGGAGGATTTTCGTTTAAAACCCGGCAGCTTTTGGTTTGTCTTTGCCATATTTTGTTTGTTTCCGTTGATATTCGATACCGTTTTTACGCTGATTAGAAGGGCTATTAGGAAAGAAAAGGTTTGGAAGGCACACAGGTCTCATCTTTACCAAAGGCTTGTAGGGGGAGGACTGTCGCATAGAAAAGTCACGGTGTTGTATTCCGTTTTGTCGTTTCTTACGACCGGATCGGCTGTTTCGGTAGTTTTTTTGGGAGACCGTGAAGTGATTTCGGTAGTTGTGTGTTTTTTTAGTGCTTTTTTTCTCGTAATAGCCGTTGACAGAATTGAAAGAGCAAAGGTAGAATGAGAAAAGATTTATGCAAGAGGGTAGCGCAGAGAAGAAAATTTCGATTGAATCCTTTGGGGTGAGGGTGACCATATCGGCGCATTCTGAAGAAGATTTTCCAAGGATTAAAGAAGTTTTAGCCATGGGGTTGGGAAATTGTTTTAGTTTGATTGAGAAAGAGGAAAGAACCGATTTGTATTTTCGTCTTGAGGGGAGTGGAAAAAAGGCATTGTTTCTAAACGGGGAGAAGCTTTATGAAGGCCCATCAGACGCGGTAATGGAAGTACTGGATAGCAAATTGCGTCTTGAAATTGCCGTTAAAACCGATAAGATTTTTCTTCACTCGGGGGTTGTGGGCTGGAAGGGAAAAGCAATTGTGTTTCCGGGTTTTAGCTACAAAGGTAAAACGACATTGACGGCGGAATTTGTAAAGCTTGGAGCCGAGTATTACTCGGATGAATACGCTGTTTTGGATGAGAACGGTTTAGTACATCCTTTTCCGAAGTTTCTTTCGATGCGTGGCATAACGGATAATTTAAGGCAATTTAACGTCTCTGTGGAAGTAATTGGAGGGAAAATCGGCAAAAATCCGATACCTATAGGTTTAGTTTTGATTACCGAGTATGAGCCTGGTGTCAGATGGAATCCGGAATTTCTGAGCAAAGCGGAAGGAATTTTGAATTTAATTTCACATGCGGTTCCTTTCAGTGACAAACCGGCAAAAACTCTTGGAATTTTAGAAAAAGCCCTAAGAGATTCTAAAATTGTGAAGCAAAAGCGGGGCGAGGCTACAGAATTTGCAAGAAAAGTTTTAGAGCTCTTGTAGTAATTCATAAATTAGCGAAATTTTAGGAGGAAAAGAAAATGGAGAATTTAAAACCGATTGCTTATAAGGATAATATAATCATTCAAGAAGCAGATAGTGAGCTTTTGGTATATGATTTGAGGAGTGGGAAGGCTCATTGTTTAACGGAGAGTGCTGCATTTATATGGAACTGCTGTGATGGCAGGACTTCCGTTGAGCAGATAAGGCGGAAGGTTGAAGAGAAATTCAAGACGGAAGTGAGCGAGGATTTTGTTTTGCTTGCTTTGGAAGAACTCGGTCGCGAAGGACTTTTAGAGAGTCCTGTTGAGACAAGGTTTGGGAAGATTTCGCGAAGAGAGGCACTGCGGAAGTTAGGGGTAGGGACTATGATAGCTCTACCTTTGGTTGCTTCTCTTGCTGTTCCGAATACTGCATTAGCTGCTCTTACCTGTGAGAGCTTTGTTTGTCATAGGCCTAGAGATTGTGCACCTCCGTGTAATAGATGTGTGGGCGCGATTTGCAAGGTTGTTTGATACGGAAAATCAAGCCTACAAGAATCTTCTTGTAGGCTTTTGCTAAGGTAGCAAGGATTTTAATTTTCTTTTTCTTAAGTGGTATTATTTAATTGATATTCCCTGAAGGTTTCGAAAAGCGGTGGAAAATTTAAGCTTTGGAGGGTGACATGGAACTTGCAGGACCAGTTGCTTGTAAAGACAGTGTAGTTGTTCAAGAAGCAGATGGTGAACTTTTGGTATATGATTTGAGGAATGGGAAGGCTCATTGTTTAACGGAGAGTGCTGCATTTATATGGAACTGCTGTGATGGCATGACTTCCGTTGAGCAGATAAGGCGGAAGGTTGAAGAGAAATTCAAGACGGAAGTGAGCGAGGATTTTGTTTTGCTTGCTTTGGAAGAACTTGGTCGCGAAGGACTTTTAGAGAGTCCTGTTGAGACAGGGTTTGGGAAGATTTCGCGAAGAGAGGCACTGCGGAAGTTAGGTGTAGGGACTATGATAGCCCTACCTTTGGTTGCTTCTCTTGCTGTTCCAAATACTGCATTAGCCGCTGCTTGTTGTGTTGGACTACCGTGTAGTAATCCAGCTCAATGCTCGCTGCCTTGCTCCGTTTGTTCTGGAGGAACTTGCATTTGATATAGGATCGTTGGGGCAAAGTGAGGTGGTTTTAAGGCAGAATTATTGGTATCTAATAAACCATGCACGCAATGAGGTAAAGATCTTACAGGCTTTTGAAATTTTGCGAGGCCATGGCATTGAACCGGTTTTGATAAAAGGTTGGGCAGTTGCGATAAAATATCCCGAACTGGCAAGGTTTTATACGGATATAGATCTATGCGTTGAGCCGAAGGATTTTTTTAAGGCCAGGGCCTTGCTAAAAGACGCCAGCATTGACCTACATGAAGGGCTAAGGCATTTAGATGTAACTCCCTGGGAAGACTTATTTGCAAATTCGAAACTGATAGAGACCACGCGAGGAAAGATCAGGGTTTTAAGGGATGAAGATCATCTGCGGGTTTTATGTATTCATTGGCTGACGGACGGAGGAGCAAATAAGGAAAGACTTCTTGATGTTTATTACATGATAAAAGGGCGGGCAGTAGATTTTGACTGGGAAAGATTTTTAGGAAAAAACAGAACACGACGTAGGTGGATTGAGTGCGTTGTGGGATTGACGAGTTTATATTATGGGCTTGAGCTGAAAGATACACCTCTTGAAGGAGTTTCTAATAAAATACCGAAGTGGGTTCTAGAAACAGTTGAAAGGGAGTGGAGTTTTGGGTATAGGTTGGTGCCGCTACATATTTGCCTAAGGGCGAAAAATTTTAAGGAATTTTTCAGGCAGCTAAGAAGAAGACTGCCACCGAATCCATTACAGGCAATGGTGGAAGTAGATGGTGAGCTTACGGAGACAAAGTTTGTTGTAGCCGTTTATCAGTTGAGGAGTTTATTTTTGCGTTTTTGCGGGTTTATTAGGAGGTTATTCACAGCTTAGTGGAATGAGTATGGATAATGACGAGAGAGAAAAATTTCTTTTGTGTTTTGATTCTGCAAGTCGCGTTCCTGGTATTTCGCTATTTTCCGTAAGTTCTGGTCAAGAAGTTGAAAGCTGGACAGGGCAAGGCACGGCTTCAGAAAATCTGTTAAGCAATTTGGTTCATCTTTTACAAAAAACAGGAATTAGTTTACAAAGAATAGAATCAATAGTGATTTCTTTGGGACCGGGTAGTTTTACGGGGATTAGGGCCGGGATTTCGATTGCCAAAGGCATCAAATTCGGCTGTAGAAGCTTAAAACTGTTAGGGGCAAGTAATTTAGAGGCGTTAGCTATGGTGTCATCCGAGGTTTTTACAGGTAGGGCTTTATGTGCTATAGATGCCGGTAAAGACTTTTTTTTTACTCAGGAATTTTTTCTTGCAGGCAAGTATAGGATCGAAGAGTTAAGCAAACCAAAGCTCCAGACGTCTAGCGCGGTAAGTAAATACGGGGATGGGTTAGTGGTTTTTTCGGGTATTGGTTCGGTTTTAGGTGTTACGGAAGGAATTGAACAAGTAACTTCGCCAAATCTTGCGAAATATCTAGGTCTAATTGCTTTGGCAGGAAGAGCATCGGAAATTATTGAACCGCTATACGTTTCCGGCGTGGCTTATAGAAAAAGCCTATGATTCGTTTGATGAGTGCTGCCGATATTCCGGGTGTTTGTGAGATAGAAAATCAGACTAAAGTTTGTGCTTGGGGGGTTAAGGGATATGAAGAGGTTTTAGATGGTGATTACGTTTGTCTGGTCTGTGAGGAAGAGGACGCAGTAGTGGGTTTTGTTGTTATGAGGGTAGTTTCGGCAGAGGCGGAGATTTTGAACTTAGCAGTAAGTTCTGGATGGGAAGGACGCGGAATAGGTAGCAGTCTTGTAGAGGAATGCAAGAAGTTTGCAAAAGCAAAAGGTGCAAGTGAAATCTGGCTAGAAGTAAGGCTATCGAATTTCAGGGCAAGAAGTTTTTACGAGAAGCACGGTTTTTTTAATGTTTGCATAAGGAAGAATTTTTATGAGAATCCTGTAGAAGATGCTTTGGTGATGAAGTGCGAAATAGTAGAGTGTCGGAGGGTGTGAAATTATGTGATCTGTTTGGGGAGCTTCTAATATGAGAAGTTTGCCGATTTTCTTTGTTTTGGCTGCATTTATATTTGTTTTTTCGTCGGACGGTGCTTATCCTCAGCAACGGCATCAACAAGATGGACGATCGAAGAAAACGGCATCTCCGCAAATCACCAGGCAGAAGACGGTAGTTGTAATTGACGAGAGGCTTTCGGTTATCAGAGAGGCGCCTAGTTTTTATGCGTTTCCCATACAGAGGATGCGTCGGGGGAGGGTTGCGGTTTTGAAGGCAGTTCGGGAATTGGATGGGGTGAGGTTTTACCTAGTTCAAGCCGGAAATCTTTCGGGTTGGGTTCAGGCCGATGCTTTCGTAGTAGTAGGGCAAAAGAGCGAGGAGACGAGACTTTTGAGGCTGATACAAGGGTCAAAGGGATTTGACAAGATCGAGAGAGTGGGGTTGTTTTTGAAGTATTTTCCGGATTCGGAGCTTCGTAGTGCTGCTCTATTATTGTTTGGGGATTTATTAGAAGAAGCGGCAGAAAATCTAAGCAAGGAAGCTTCAAGAAGGTTGGATCAAGTGGAGATGAGGTCTTCTAGTGCAAAGATGGAGAGTTTTTACTTGAATTATAGTGGCTTAGATAGGTACCGCAGGTTAGGAGCGGTTTTCCTCTTCAATCCTCGGACAAAGCTGTATCACTACGATGGACAGGCTTGGAAGGAGATTTTGGAAAAATATCCGGCTTCTCAGGAGGCGAAAGAGGCTCGGCAAAGGATGGAGCTTTTGAAGCAAAAGATGGAAGCCGGTAACTGAAACGAGACTATTTTTTGAAGAAATCAAAGGGGAAAAGACGATTTTTTATCATAAGCTGGAGTTCACGGAGGCTTTCGGAACATTTTTTTGTGACTTCTTCAGGATATGAAAATTTTAGGCTGTTTTGCCGAAACTCTTCTAAATCGAGTATCTGGTATGACATATCTCTTTGAACGATTACGTCTATATCGAGATCGACGTAATCTAAAGTGTTATCTGAGATAGTTGGTGGTAAGTTTATGTTGCAGTAGAAAATTTTGAATTGACCGTCTGGTTCATGGAAACGAAAGACGTTGAACCATTTTTTGAGCCAGAAGAACTCATAAGAGATGGTTCCGCGTCTGATAACCTTTAGATAAGGATGCTTGACGTCGTTTTCGAATTTTCCGAGTAGGACAACGAGATCTTGGTTTTGGCTAATGAGCTTGGCTTGCCAAGTTTTATGGATCTGTCCGTTAAATTTTCTGGCATTTATGATAAAGGTTGTCATTTACCGAGCTTCAGGATTTTCTTTATAAACTCAGTTAAAGTGGAGTTGAAATCTTCGGGTTTTTCAAGGTTAGAGTAGTGACCAGCGTTTTTTATTTTTTTGAGTGATGAATCAGGGATAGATGAGTTGATTTTTTCGGCTATTTCAAGACTAGTTGCTTTGTCCTCTTCGCCGAAGATAAGCAGTGTGGGGACATTGATTTTGGGGAGGATTTCAAAGTGATCTTTACGTTCTGCCATGGCTTTAAGAGCGGACGTAGCAGCTTTAGGTTTTACATTAAGGAATTTCTCTTTCAACCATTTCATTAAGAGAGGATTGTTATGCAAGGTTTGTGTTGAGACCAGGTTTGGGAGTGTTTTTTCAACTAAGACTTCAGTACCTTTGAGGTTGATTTGCTCGATTAACTCCAGTCTCATTTGTTTTCTTTCTTCGGAATCTGCAGCAGGAGTAGTGTCACATAAGACCAAAGCGGAGATTTTTTCTGGGAAAAGCCTGTAGAGATTGAAGATGACATATCCACCCATGGAAAGTCCCACAAAGGATGCTCTTTTTATTTTTAGAGTATCAAGAACTTTTGCGACTTCAGTAGCCATGGTTTCCATTGAAGGTTTTTCAAGAAGAGGGCTTTTTCCGAATCCCGGAAGGTCGATTAGGATTACCTGCAAGTCTAAGGCGGACAGTGCTTTCATCTGTGGATGCCACATTTGGCTATCGAGCGGGAAGGCGTGAAGGAAGACCCATACGGGTTTTGAGTTGGTTCCAAGCTTTTCAAAATGCAACATAAGGCTTTTTATTCCTTTGGACTTTTAACGACTAGGACGGAACAGGGTGCATGATGAACGACAGAGTCAGAAACAGAACCTAAGAGTAGCCTTTCCCAGCGGCTATAGCTGTGGGAGCCGACAATTATCAAGTCTGCATGCATTTGTTCTGCGGTTTCTACTATTGCGCTTTCTGGAGAGCCTGTCAAAATTTCTGTTACTATTTTGACTTCTGGTCTATTTTCGAACATCTGAGCTATCTTTTGAGAGGCGTCCTTGAGTATATTCTCTGCGCTTTCTCTGGCAGCAGCCTCTATTTCTGCAGTTGAGGGCAAATATCCTGCATATATGTCAATTGCCAGCGGAACGCTCATGTCAACAACCGAGATAATTCTGACCTCGGTTATATCCGCAAGATTAAGCATTGGTATAGCGGTTATTGCTGCTTGACTATGTTTGCCTCCATCTGTTGCTAAAAGTATCTTCATATACAATCCGAGGATAGCAAAATTTGCGAATTTCATCCACTTTTTCTGCTTTTTTCCCAATCTGCTAAGAAAGCATCTAATCCTTTGTCGGTTAAAGGATGTTTAACCAGTTGCTGTATAACTTTAAACGGAATAGTTGCCACGTCAGCACCGGCAAGGGCCGATTCAACTATATGTCTGGGGTGTCTTATGGAAGCGGCCAGAACCTGAGTAGGGAAATTGTAGTTTTTGTATATTTGAACGATATCACGGATAAGTTGCATTCCGTCATGTCCGATGTCATCCAATCTGCCTATGAAGGGCGAGATATAGGTTGCGCCTGCTTTTGCGGCTAACAAGGCTTGGGCCGGAGAGAAACACAAAGTAACGTTAACCTTTATGTTTTTGCTTCTCAAAATTCTGGTAGCCTTGAGTCCTTCAAGGGTAAGCGGACATTTAATGACCACATTTGGGGCTATTGAAGCCAGCTCCGTCGCTTGTTCTAACATTCCTTCTGTGTCGACGGCTGTTACCTCAACAGATACATCCCCGTCGACCAACTGACAGATTTTGTAGACATGTTCTTTAAAGTCAACGTTGCCTTCTTTGGCTATGAGGGAGGGATTTGTTGTTACTCCATCAATTAACCCCATTTCGGAGGCTTGCCTAATTTCATCTAGGTTAGCAGTATCAACGAAAAACTTCATAGTCGTCCCACTCCTTTTTGCAAAGTTTCTTAAAGCAGTGATGCCTTCTATTTTGACCTCGCAGATGTCTCCTTGATGAAGTTGTGAAATTCCTACAAATATCACACGCCTGGCATCAAGGTCATGTGATGAGAGATATATTTTAACCAAAAAAGCGTACTCTACCAAAAGGTGTGCCTAAAAAGCCGTCTGATAGCTTCTTGTGCGTTTTACTTTGATTTGTCCGTTTGCTTTAGCAAACTATGCAGGAGTCGGATAGGGTCATGTTTTGTTGTGATAAACGGGGCGGTTCGGCAGAATGCCGAAACATTTTGAGGCTGTGCGCTTTTTTCTGTAGATTTCCGGTAGTTGTGTCGTTTAAGCAGTTGTAGTTTTAGTGTGCATTCGGATATGTCAGGGTCAGTGATATGATGGAGGGAATTTATATTTGCGTCTGATAACAACTGCAAACTTTCGCGCTCGATTTAGGGGTGAGAAGGATTCTTCGTGGGTAACTACGGGGAAGTCTAGTAAGAAGAGTAATCTGCGGGCGCAAATAGTTCTTTGACGGTTGGACTGATGAGTTTACTTTCGGATATCGGATGTGGGAGTAGATTCGGGACGATAACATCTGTGGTTTCCTCACCTTTGTTTTTCCCAGAAATTTCCTGGCCCTTTCAAAAGCCTTTTCTTATGTATTGAGAGAACTGCTTCACCTTCGGCAAGGTCAAAGAAAGCAACTTCCGATGGAAAGACCGACCGTCTTGATGGAGTTTGCCAGAGAGCAAGGCTACGCTTTGACAAGAGGTTAACGGAAATGCGGAAATAACGAAAATTTCGAGATCGTTCCCGGCAAGAGCTTAGATTTTAAGCCGCTTTTTACTTCCCGCTTCTTGCCGTGAGAAGACAGGCGAACAAAGATGACAAAAAGGTAATACAGCCGAAAAAGAGATTCTAGGGAACGGTTTCGCCGACTATCTGAGAAGGTTCGCTCAAATTGCCGAATTTATCTACAGCTCTTACAAAGTAATAGTAGGTTTTTCCTGACTCAACACTTTTGTCTTCAAAAGTGCTGGTTATCGAGGGCTCGGGATTTAGCCTTGTCCACTGAGCAGGTGGCAGTTTAGGGTCTTCAGATCGAAAAACGATGTAGCCAACGACATCCAGCTCAGGGCTTGCTGCGAAGAAAAGAGAAATGGAACCGGGTGAAGCAGCTACACTTAGTCCTTCAGGGGGAGAAGGCGGGAAAACGTCTTTGGGAGTCAATTCTATGATATTGGAATCGTCGCTTTCAACGAAACTACCGTCTGCACCGAGGGAAAGGCTTCTGACAAAATACTTATAGGTTTTCCCGAAACTGAAGAAAAAATCATCGAAGGAGTTTGACAGAACAGGCGAGGAATTAAGTTTTCTCAGGCGACCACCTTCGTCAATGCGGTAAAGATTGTAACCTTGAACATTAGCTGGAGTTGAGCCATCAATGTTCTTTTCCGGTTCTTTCCATCTGATGGTAAGTTTATCTTGAGAAACATCAACAGAGAGAAGTACTGGTGGGAGAGAAACCCTAGAAACAGGCTGAACGACGAGAAATTCCGAGAAATCGCTTTTCTGCCCGAACTTATTGACGAATCTGATAGCATAATAGATACGAACCGATTGGTCGGCAAACTCCAGCCGATCCGAATACGACGATTGCTGACTTGAGACGGAAGCTATGAGGATGCTACGCGAAGAAAAATCTTCTCTGGTCACCTTGGGCAGGGAAGTAGCAGGTTCTACGAAGCGGTAAACATCAACTCTGACGGAATCGGCAGGTGCTTGCCAAGACAAAATAAAATAACTACCTCGCTGAGCACCCAGTAGGCTGGCATGTTGAGGAGATGGAGAGGTGAGGGGAGCGGGCGGAACACGCTTACCACAATTGAGATTAAGCAATGCAAGCAATATAAACGCTAAACTGGCTTTAATAAAAAGAAAACGCATAAGTTAAGCGTATTTTAAACAATTGATTTATTATAAGATATAACTGCTTAAGTCAACATCTTTAGCGATCGTTTCAAGCTTTTGCTTAACAAATTCAGCATCTATAATCTGATGCTTTTCCTGAAGGTCCGCTCCCTCAAAGCTTATATCTTCTAAAACCTTTTCCATCAGAGTATGGAGTCTACGAGCACCTATGTTTTCGGTCGTTTGATTGATATAAAATGCAATTTCGGCTATGGCGGTGATAGCGTCGTCGGTAAATTGAAGGGAGATGCCTTCGGTGCTTAAAAGTGCTTCATACTGCTTAATAAGCGAATTCTTAGGTTCTTTAAGAATTCGCTTAAAATCTTCAACTCCTAAAGCATCCAGCTCCACCCTGATCGGGAATCTACCTTGCAACTCGGGAATCAAGTCAGAAGGCTTTGAAACGTGAAATGCTCCTGCTGCTATAAAAAGTATATGATCCGTATTTACCATACCGTATCTGGTGTTGACACTTGTTCCTTCTACTATCGGCAAAAGGTCTCTTTGAACACCCTCGCGCGACACATCAGGACCTACGACCGATTCCCTACTGGCAATCTTGTCTATTTCATCCAAAAAGATGATCCCGGAGTTTTCGGCTCTTTCGATGGCAATTCGAATAACCGATTCCATGTCGACCAAATTCTCCTGCTCTTCCCTGAGAAGATACTCCCTTGCCTCTGAGACTTTGACTCTTTTTCTCTTGGTTCTTTTAGGAAACAGATGGCTTAGAACGTCTCCAAAGTTCACCCCCATTTCCTCGAACCCCTGACCTCCAACACCTATGACGTCAACGAAAGGAACGGAGCGGTCCTGCACATCAACTTCAACGAGTCTTTCTTCAAGTTCGCCTGCGCGAAGTTGTTGACGCAGCCTTTCCCTTGTGCGCTCGAACCTTTCGGCTCTTTCGACATCGTCGTCCCAATCACGGCGAGGAAGAAGAATATCAAGCAACTTTTCCTCTACGTTTGCCTCTGCTTTAGGGCGAACCTCTTCAAAAGCAGCTTGCTTAGTCATTTCAACAGCAACTTCAACCAATTCCCGCACCATGCTTTCGACATCTCTGCCGACGTAACCAACCTCGGTGAACTTAGAGGCTTCCACTTTAACAAACGGAGAGTTTGAAAGTCTTGCAAGACGCCTGGCTATTTCCGTTTTGCCAACTCCAGTCGGACCTATCATCAAGATGTTTTTCGGAAGAATGTCTCTAGCTATGTGACGTGGGAGTTTTTGCCTACGGATGCGGTTTCTCAAGGCAATTGCAACAGCTCTCTTCGCCTTTGCTTGCCCTACGATGTATTTATCCAGTTCCTCTACTATCTGACGAGGTGTCAGGTCATCCAGTTTCTTCTCCAAATCAAACACTTACAGTTCCTCCACAACAATTTCAGAGTTTGTGTAGATACAGATGTCACAGGCTATCCTGAGTGATTCTTCTGCTATCTCGCGAGCTGAAAGGGAAGTATGTTTCATGAGTGCACGAGCTGCCGCAAGAGCATACATACCACCAGAGCCAACTGCGAGCAAGCCTTCATCGGAAGATATGACATCGCCTTTTCCCGAAATCAAAAATGCATTTTCCTTGTCGGCGACTATCAGCAACGCCTCTAAGTGCCTTAGAACTCGGTCGGTTCTCCAGTCCTTACTTAGCTCGACTGCAGCTCTGTCTAGGCGCCCATGGTATTCCTCAAGCTTTGCCTCCAACTTTGAAAGAAGCGAGAAAGCATCTGCAGTTGCCCCTGCAAAGCCTACCAAAACGCTTCTGTTATAAATACGCCGAATTTTGCGCGCGTTTCTCTTTAAAACAGTTTCGCCCAGAGTAATCTGTCCGTCACCTGCCATGGCGGTTTTTCCGTCTCTCTTGACCATGATGACGGTTGTCGAGCGCAAGTGTCCTGACATAGAATCTAAAAAATTTATGATAAACTCTTAGGTCAACGCCCACAAATTGACAGAAAGCAGTTTTCAAAGATAAAACTTTATTTGCTTTCTGTCAAAAATAAAGCTCTTCTGGCGAGATTCACCTCGCAAAAAGGGAAAAGCTAAGAAATTTATGAAGCAAAAAGTAAGGCTGGGATTAGAGAGACTTTTATCGGAAAAAAAACACTTGCTCAAGGGTAAAAGAGTAGGGCTTATATGTAATCAAGCTTCCGTCGACCACAAATACCGTTTAGCGGCAGATTTATTCCTTGAGGATAAAGATATAAAACTAGAAGCAGTGTTCGGTCCACAACATGGCTTGAACACAGATGTTCAAGATAACATGATCGAAACCCCCCACGCCACCTACAGAGGCATTCCTGCCTTTTCTCTCTATAGTGAAACCAGAAAACCTACCGACGAAATGTTGAAAAAAATAGATACTTTGGTTTTCGATCTCCAAGACGTAGGATGCAGGGTCTATACATATATCTACACAATGGCTAATTCGATGCAAGCCTGTGCAGAGACCGGAAAGGAATTCATAGTCCTGGATAGACCTAACCCGATAGGTGGAGTTGAAGTGGAGGGAAACCTTGTCGAAAAGGGTTACGAGTCCTTCGTGGGAATGTATCCGATAACGATGAGGCACGGGATGACAGCAGCGGAATTGGCACTGATGTTCAACAAGGAATTTGGTATCGGCTGCGACCTGAGGATCATAGAAATGCAGGGTTGGAAGAGAAGTTACTTTTACGATGAAACCGACTGCCCTTGGGTGATGCCTTCTCCAAATATGCCGACCGTTGATACAGCTGTGGTTTTCCCCGGAACCGTGTTTTTCGAGGGAACTCAAGTTTCTGAAGGACGTGGAACAACCAGACCTTTCGAGATTGTCGGCGCACCGTATGTAAACGCAAGGGTGCTCTCTGAAGAAATGAAATCCTTACAACTTCCCGGAGTGATTTTCCGCCCGATAAATTTTATACCGACCTTCCAAAAACACGCAGGCAAGAGTTGTGGTGGAGTCTTTTTGCATGTCACCGACAGAAAAGAATTTAAACCTGTGTTGACAGGAATAGCGTTGCTGAAAACAATACGCGATCTCTATCCTTCAGAATTCAGATGGAAAGAGCCGCCATACGAATATGTCTTCGACAAAAATCCGTTTGACGTGATCGCAGGCACGGACAAAATAAGAAAACAGATAGAAAGCGGACGGAAAATACAGGAGATAGCTTCTTCGTGGAAAGAAGATGAAGCCTCTTTCGCAAAAATGCGCTGTAAGTATTTGCTTTACGACTGAAATCATAAGCTAAAATAGAAATAGCCTATGGAAAGATGTGTCTTTTCTGTTGCCTTGGCGTGGTTTTTCCCGGGGGCAGGACATATTTTTGAGAAGCGATTCAAGACCGGATTGGTCATAGCGGTCGTGTTTTTCGCAATGTTCACCTTAGGAGCTATGAACGGTGGGTTGGACTATCCCGGCACAGGGGCCAGTAGAGACGGTTTCCTGTTGTACCTTTTGAATGTCTTCGCCCGTTTGGGAAACGGATTGGGGTATCTCATATTTCTCGCGTTCGGAGAGCTTCATCCTGAAGCAGCAGCAAAAACGACCTTTGAATACGGCGGCAGGCTCATAGAAATAGCAGGTTTGATGAATTACCTAGCGATTCTGAATTGTTTGGATGTATCTCTAGGAAGAGAAAAATGACACACCTGATTTATTTGATTCTTTTTTCTTTTTTTATCTCGGTAATGTTTGCGGTCTTGTTTGGGGGAAGCTCCAAAGAAAAGCTCCTTCTGGCTCTGAAGACTTTTGCAAAGTTCGTGGGCGTTAGCTTAGCTATAGCTTGGGCCTTTTATGTACTATTTTCCTGATTTTGCTTGCTTCCCCCAGGTTTTTGACTCTTTGCATTTTCCGTTTTCTTAGCTTTTTCGATGTCATCGTATCACGAGACCGAAGCTATAATCCTCAGCTCTTTCCCGCTGGCCGAGGCGGACAAGATCGTGATGTTCCTGACACCGTATTACGGCGTTCTGAAGGGAGTGGCCAAGGGTTCAAGGAATCCAAGAAGCCGATTCTCAGGTGCTCTGGAGCTTTTGTCGAATGTCGAGATAACCTTTTCGCACAAAGAGAGGGAGCTCGTGAGAATAAACAATATAGAGCTGAAGAAATCGTATTTTCATCTCGTAAGCAACCCGTTGCTTCTTCCTTCGTTTGCTTTTATCGCCGAAACACTCGCAAGTCTGGTTCCTCAAGGTGTTCGGGAGGAAAAAATATATCGAATGGTTAAAGCCTGCATTCAAACGTCCGAAATCCATCCTGACAAGATTAACCTCGTAAAACTTTACTTTAGCATCTGGATACTTAAGCTTAGCGGTTATCTGCCCTCATGGGACTTTTGCAAAAGCTGCAAGAGAAACCTCGTTGACGGAAGTTTATTCGTAATTGAAGAATTCGGTGCGGTATGCACTTCGTGTTATGAGAATAACAAAACTAGAAATTCTGCAATCAACGCACCCGTTAGCACCAAAGCTTTTGACGGCAAACATTTGCAGGTTTTGCACCTTGCGTTGAATTTGACTCCTCAGGCATTCGTTGAGGCTACGGAAATGGATTCTTCGCCGAGAGAGCTAAGTGAGGTAACCGAAAGATTGCTCCGATCTATAACGCAAGCTTGATTGAGCCGAACGAAATGGAAGGAGCTGCGCGGCTTCTCGGATTAAACTTCGGGTCGGTTCTGCCCTAAGCAAGCCTGGATTTATCTTGCAAGAATCTAAGGGCTTTAGAAGGAGTTTTGAAAAAAGGTGAGAAGTTTTGGGCTGAAAATAGGGATTTACATCATCTGGTCTATTCTGCCTTATTTTTTCTCTGCTTGGGCGCTACTGACGGTTATTCTGTTTGTCCAACAAGCCAGCCGCTATGCAGACATATTTTTTAGTCCCAACATCCCGAGTTTTTTGCTTTGGCAATTGACTTTTGCTCTGCTTCCCAGTGTCATTGCTTTCACATGCCCCATGGCCACGTTGGTCGGTGTTCTTATAGGAATCGGGAAGATGCACTCCGATAGAGAAACAGTCGCCATAAAAGCTTCTGGAGCTGGCTACGCACAAATTCTCTTGCCTATTGCTCTGTTGGGTTCAGTTCTTTCGCTTTTCTCTTTCTTCATAAACTGGCAAGCAGTTCCTGTTGCATCTAAGGTGGTTCGCCAGGTGGGGTTGAAAACGGCCTTGGCGAAGCTGGATTCTCCAATTGAACCGGGAAGTTTGAGTACGGATATTCCGAATTTAACCGTCTATGTTAGACAAGGAGATCAGGCTTCAGGTGTTTGGAAAGGGATAGTGGTTTTCAAAGAAAATGCTACCGAAAAGATCCTCACAACCGCTGCTGAAGGATATATGTCAACCGTTGGTTCCGGAGAACAAGCAGAGTTTATCTTAAAGGACGCGAATGTTGTTTCGTTCCCAGAAGGGAAAATCGCGCTTGAAAAATTCGAAAGCGTAAAGGTTGCAGTCAAGACCAAAAAGGCCGAAATAGTAGAGAAGCTGAAAAAGGTTGAAGAATCACTAGAAGAACTCGGCTTAGAGCAGTTGTATAAGGCAACTTTGCAAAAGGAGGGTAAGGAGAAACTGGAAGCTCAGATACTGTTTAACCGCAGGATAGTCCTGTCTCTGGCCCCCTTGATCTTCGCCCTCTTGGGTTTCGCCATAGGAATGAAGCTTAGAAGAAACAGCAAGGGTAACGGTATTTTTCTGTCCCTGTTGGTTCTTATCTTGTTTTACCTGTTTGGCTTGTTGGGTGAGCAGATGGCACGGACTGAGCAAATCAGCCCTACTTTAGGGAGTTCTATGCCCCTTATTGCTGTTCCCTTGATCTTCTTGCTTGTCCTGACGCTGGGTAAGCCTCTCAACCGGATGAAAGAGAACTTTCTCGCAAATTTCGGACAAGTAGGCAACGAGCAGAAAAAAATCGGATCAGGACGCTTCGGAACTGCTGGCTTTCCTAAGCTCTCCGACTTCGATCTGGTCAGAAGCTTGATGAAATTTTACTTTTCGGCCTGCCTGTTTTTGATTACCGTCTACCTGGTTTTCGCTGCTTTCGAGTTGTGGAAATTCGTTCCTCAACAGCCGAATGGAACTAAATTACTTCTGCGATATCTTTTCTACTTGTCCCCTTACGTATACTTACAGATCTCCGCATCGTGTATGATGGTAGCGTGCCTAACTGTAGTGGCTTTGAAATCTCGACAAAACGAGCTTCTAGCTCTGATCACCTCAGGACAAAGCATATACAGAGTTATTCTTCTTCCATGCTTCCTTGTTAGTTTGGTCGTCGGCGCCGCGAATTGGTTGGTTCAGGAAGAGGTAGCGCCTGAGACAAACAGACGCCAAGACCACCTAAGAACCACGATACGCCAAAAAGGCGCTACGGTGGTTAATGCTGGTAACAGAATTTGGGTGGCTACTCGAAACTATCTGTTTTCAATTAGAGCTTATGACCGGGAAAGTGGACAGGGAATTGATCTTTACCTTTTGGAGTTTGACGGTAGCAGGACAACATTGGTCCTTGTTTCCGAAAAAGTCCAACTTTCTAAGAGCTTCGGAGCGGACGATTTTCAGGCCCTTTGCCAAATTAAGCCTCTGATCCCAGGAAATAAAGTAGAGATGTCTGACGCCGGTTCGGCGAGGGTCAACACTTGGAATGACAGCTTTTTCATTGAGGACTTCGATCCTGAAATTAACATCTTCGGCGCCAAAATCAAACCATCGCACATGAGGATAGCCGATCTTTCCAGGAGAATCGATCAGTTGCTATCGGATAACGAGAAGAGAATTTATGCAGTAGATCTGGAAAAAAGATATTTGATACCCTTTCTTCCTCTTCTTGCTGCGATTCTGGCCGTGGCATTCGTCGTGATGACTCACAGAAGTATTGCGGGGGTTGGTTATTCTGTCGCCCTCTGGGTTGTTTTCATAGGGGTAAGTAATTTTTCCGAACAGATGGGGCTGAACGGGTGGATCCACCCGAAAGTAGCAGTGTGGGCGCCGTTTTTGTTGTTTTTTGCTCTCGGGATCTACTTTTTATCAAAAGCAAAGACGTAAAACCACCAGCCTTTCCCCTATTTTCCCTGGTTTTAGCCTTTTCATTTGTTTGTCCATATTGTCTCCGTTGGAAAACCAGATAATCTCTGTCGGTTTTAGAAACTTTGTTTCTTGCAGCCTGCTGGCCGTTGTTCGAGTAGTAGTGTGCTAAGGGCGTTGAGGCTTACGTGCCTGTTTCCCAACTAGACATGTACTCTACCATTTCTGGAGTCAAAGTGTCTATTGAAATGCCCATAGATCGGAGTTTCAACAATGCTATCTCTCTATCAACCTCTTCTGGAAGCACATGAACGCCTGGTGGCAATTTACCTTTGTTTTTTACCAAGTATTCAACCGAAAGAGCTTGATTTGCAAACGACATGTCCATCACAGAGGCCGGATGCCCTTCAGCTGCTGCTAGGTTTACCAAGCGCCCTTCTCCCAGCACTATTATGCTTTTGCCTCCGAAGCTCGGGAGAAGCCTGTATTCTTCGACGAAGGGGCGCCTGACGATTGGAGGCTCTGACATTTCTCTGAGGGCTTCGAGATTGATTTCTATATCGAAATGACCGCTGTTGCAGACTATAGCACCGTCCTTCATTAGTTCAAAGTGGGGTTTGTCTATGACATGACGGTTGCCGGTAACCGTTACGAAGAAATCTCCTAGTGGCGCAGCTTCTGCTATCGGCATCACTCTAAAGCCGTCCATCACGGCTTCTATCGCTTTTATCGGATTTACTTCGGTTACAATTACGTTCGCACCGAGCCCGCGTGCACGCATTGCTACGCCACGCCCACACCAGCCATAACCGACTACCACGAAGGTTTTTCCTGCAAGCAAGATATTTGTGGCGCGTATTATTCCATCTAATGTTGATTGTCCCGTTCCATAGCGGTTGTCGAACAGGTGCTTCGTTTGTGAGTCATTGACTGCTATGGATGGAAAATTCAATAAGCCTGCTCTTTGCATCGCTTTCAGGCGGTTGATTCCGGTCGTCGTTTCTTCTGTTGTTCCTATGATTTTTTCTGTAAGTTCCCTCCGTTCTTTTACCATTGTGGCGACCACATCGGAGCCGTCGTCGATTATGATGTTCGGATTCGTCTCCAGTGCTATGCGAACATGATGCATGTATTCTTCTGTTGACTCGCCTTTAACCGCAAATACCGGAACCTTCCAGTCCTCCACCAAAGAGGCGGCTACGTCGTCTTGTGTTGAGAGCGGATTAGAGGCTATCAGTACCGTCTCTGCTCCGCCTGCTTTGAGCGTTCTTATTAAGTTGGCCGTCTCTGTTGTGACGTGAGCACACGTAACTATGCGAATGCCGCTTAGCGGTTTTTCTTTCTCGAACCTTTCACGTATTAGCCGAAGCACGGGCATCTCCCTGTCTGCCCATTCGATCCTCTGTCTCCCTTGTGGTGCAAGGGTTATATCTTTTATGTAATAGTGGCTTTGCCCCTCTTTTGCCATTTTTCCTTATGCACTCCTTGGATTCTTAAAAGATTGTTGCTTTGCGTTTAAGCGCTTCTTTTGATGGTTTGGTTTACTTGCGATCTTAGAATTTCCGCCTTGTTGGTTCTTTCCCATGTGAATTCTTCTTCCGTGCGCCCGAAGTGCCCGAATCTTGCCGTTTTCTTGTATATCGGCCTCCGTAAATCGAGTGATTCTATTATTCCCTTTGGGGTCAGCTCGAAGTTCTCTCTTACGAGCGTAGAGAGAATTTCGTCGCTTACCACTCCGGTGCTGTGCGTGTCGATCAGCACCGATACCGGTTCCGCTATTCCTATGGCGTAAGCCAGCTGTATGGTGCATTTTTGCGCAAGTCCCGCAGCAACTATGTTTTTGGCTATGTACCGTGCCATGTAGGCTCCCGATCGGTCAACTTTCGTGGGATCTTTGCCGGAAAAAGCCCCTCCGCCATGTGGGGCGTAGCCGCCGTATGTATCGACGATTATCTTTCTTCCCGTAACTCCCGTGTCGCCCATCGGGCCACCTATGACAAATCTTCCTGTTGGATTTATATGATACTTTGTTCCTGAATCCAGTAAATGCGCTGGAATCGTCGGTTTTATGATCTTTTCCAAGATGTCTTGTCTTATCTGTTCGGTTGGAACGTCGTCTGCATGCTGAACCGAAACAACTACTGCCTCTACTCTGTAAGGTTTTCCGTCTCTATATTCGACCGTTACCTGTGATTTTCCGTCTGGTCTTAGATATTCTATTTCTTTGTTTCTTCTGGCTTGCGATAGCCTTTTCGTTAGGTTGTGTGCAAGCTGAATGGGTAAGGGCATCAGTTCAGGTGTTTCGTCACATGCAAAGCCGAACATCAATCCTTGATCCCCGGCTCCTCCAGCGTCAACCCCCATGGCTATGTCCGGTGACTGTGTTCCTATAGCATCAATGACACACAAGGTCTTACAGTCGTATCCAAAGTTCGCATCTGTGTAGCCGATCTCTTCTATTGTTTCTCGGACCACTTTTTTGTAGTTTATCTTCGCTTTTGTTGTTATCTCGCCTGCTATGATTGCCAGCCCTGTCGTTACCAGTGTCTCACAAGCTACCCTTCCTTCAGGGTCTTGCTCGAGTACCGCATCTAAGATCGCATCGGAAATCTGATCTGCTATCTTGTCAGGGTGTCCTTCCGTCACGGACTCAGAAGTAAACAAAAAATCTCTCTTTGCCAATTTTTTTCGCTCCTTTTTGTCTTAATGGGCTTACAAGCTTGTAAATTTCAGATTTTAGTTTTTTTCTTCAATAGTGTCAAAAGAGATTGATTGAAATTCTGCTTTTTGCATTTAGCCCTCCCTTGAGCTTCGTTCAGTTTGCGCTTGGAAGCTCAGAATCTATTAACATAATAACCGTTATCAGACGTGATGCCTCACATCTCCAAAGATGCTCTCCTAAAAGAATTTACAAGCTTGCAACTTGCTTCTCAATGCTTGCAAGCGGCATCCCCGACGTTTCATCCTGATTTCAAGCTATTGCCCTAGCAACTTTTCTCAACGGACTTCGCAAATTCGCCATCACCTGGGCAAACTCCGCAAAGTTTAGCTGTTGGGCGTTGTCCGACAGAGCTTTTTCCGGACACGGGTGAACCTCAACTATGATTCCATCGGCTCCAACAGCAATTGCCGCTTTCGCAGTGGCCGAAATCAAGCTTCTTTTTCCTGTAGCGTGGGATGGATCAACAATTACCGGTAAGTGCGATATCTCCTTCACTAAAGCTACCGCTGCCAGATCCAGTGTATTCCTCAACGAGTTGTCAAATGTTTTTATCCCGCGCTCACACAAAACTACATCCGGATTCCCTCCATGCAGTAGATATTCTGCCGCAGAAAGCCATTCTTTGACCGTAGCAGCAGGCCCGCGCTTTAACAGCACGGGCTTTCCGGTTCTGGCAACTTTCCTTAAGAGCGCGAAGTTTTGCATATTCCTAGCTCCAATCTGAAGCATATCAGCATATTCGCAAATTACCTCTACATCCTCTTCACTCATTACCTCGGTAACAATGGGAAGCCCAGCAATTCTTCCCGCCTCATGTAGAAGTTTCAAACCTTCTACTCCTAAACCTTGAAAATCGTATGGCGAAGTTCGCGGTTTATAAGCACCACCACGTAGCATCACAGCTCCTTGTTCACGAACGGCCAGAGCCGTTTCGATTACTTGCCAACGCGATTCAACCGAACAAGGACCTGCAATTACTACTGCCTCCTCCCCACCGATCGATACGTTTCTGACTTTAACCACAGTTCTTCGCGATGCCTCACTCTTTAAAGCTAACAGCAAATTCCCAACAACTTCTTCATTCTCTTTCTTCAATACCGTGTTTCTTCCAGCATCTAACATATTTCATCTCCCAACAAGACAAAATAAAGTCCAATTTTCTTTATCATCCGCGATGTTTTCGCATAGAACTCTTCCACCATATATTTCGGCAGCCCGCTTGCTTGCAACGGCTGCATTCTTCGTTGACCCCTTCGTTATGACTTCCCTAACACTCAAAGCCGTGTCAGGACTTTCTATCATCTTCAAATTAGGATTTCTCAGAAAAAACTTCTTGCACTGCAAGAACGCCTCTCTTTGTGAATAGACAAACTTCACGTCCTGCACTTGTGCGTCCATTGTTCCGATCAACGCGTGCTTGATCTCAAGCTTTAGCCGATCATAAATCTTCAAGTTCGTCTCCATGAGTAAAAGAATAACCCGTTCGATGTTCCCGATGATTTTGTTCTGAATAGGAAAAACGCCGTAATCAGCTCTTCCCTCAAGAATGTGACCGAAGCCCTCTCCGAAGCTAAAGGATGAAACGATCTCAAAACCGCCCCCTAACATCTTCTCTGCCGCTTCCTCACTATACGAACCTTTAAACCCTTGAACGGCTATTTTCACGTTTCTATTGATAAAACTCATGTCCTCTTACTCGTAAGTCAACGTTCTAAGAACACCCGTTTTCTCAGCATGAACCGAATCAGATTCGGAACACCGTGAAAGTATATCCTCTGCTTGAGCTTCCACCTGAAGATTCCTAGATTCACGTATAATCTCGCAAAATATCCTTGTAAGCCCTAAATCACTAACGGCACCTTCGCTTTTTATCAATGCGTTTCTCAAAATCATCTCCTCTCTCTCCAAATCGACTATTGGAAGTCCAATCTTTCGCTTCCACTTCCCTATCTTTCTACACAACCTGGCTCGCTGATTCAGTAGCCTAACTATCTCGGCATCGATTCTGTCTATTTCTATCCGCCAATCATCCAAACTCATCTTTTCCTCCCGCAAAAATCGTCATAAAAAACAAAAAAGCCGTGAATTTTCTTTTCACGGCTTCGGGTTGGGAATCTCGGATTTGTCTTCTTAAATCAACTTGCACACGCTCCCACCCTCAGCCTTTTCGCCCGCGTAAAACCAAAAGCTAAAGATGGAAGCAAAAATTCTCACACTCTAACAATAAACTACTTTCTCAACTTTTGTCAAGCAAAATCTTCACCCGCGTAAAACCGAAGTTATAACCATAACTGAAACTGAAAATGAATTTCATTTCTATCTTATTGAAAATAAAGGACTTAGCTTGACAAGCTGCGTTTTTAGTTTTATCTTAAATATTTCATAAAGAGTCTTTCAGAGGAGGAAAAGATGGAAAGAACAAAGTTGGTAGAAAATTTGAACAAAGCACTTTCGTTGGAACTGGCAGCGGTGATTCAATACATGCAACACAGCTATTTGGTAACAGGGCCTGAAAGAGAAGTTTTTAAGAATTTTTTCCGTAACAATGCGGAAGAAGCCAGAAAACACGCCGAGCAATTAGGTGACAAGATTGTCGCTCTCGGAGGAACTCCGACGGTTGAGCCTGCAATGATCCGTCAATCCAATGACCTAAAAGAAATGCTCAAACAAAACTTGGAACTTGAAAGAGAAGCTTTGGCAGCATACATGGCAGCTTGGGCTTCATGCGATGAAGGCGACCTCCCACAGAAATTCTGGTTAGAAGGCCGAATTGCCGAAGAGCAAATCCATGTTGAAGAATTAGAAAAACTAACTTCCGAAAGAATCGGGATTCCGGGACGCGAAAGAATCGTTTTGAAACAAATGGACTGAGAGTTTGTTTTCCCTTCTTAGCACCAAAACAGATTTTCTCAAAGTAACACCAGAGTCTCAAGATTTTATCACCGCAGCTGGTTTTGCTCGGCTTATGCAAAGCTTCCCTTAAATAGAGCATGCCTTCATGCAGGATGGCAAATGAAAACAAAGCCAAATCAGGTGCAGTTGTGGAAACCTTGCTATAATCGGGAAACGGTATGAAAAAGCTTATCTTGGTCTCGCTTGTGTGTCTTGCTGCCACTGGTAGCATCGCTCAAAAAGTGCTTCACGAAGAAAGTTTCAAACTATCGGTTTCAGCCGATCTACAGAAGGTTGTTGATGAGACGATTAAAGAAACCTTAAAGGAATTCGCCGATAAAGGCTTAGAAGCCGAAAAAATTGCGGTAACGCTGGTTGATATGCGGGATCCGTCGAAGCCGAAAACGGCGGATTTTCGCGGCAATCAACCAACCTATCCGGCAAGCGTCGTAAAGCTTTTTTACTTGGTTGCAACTCATCAATGGCTCGGCGACGGTAAGTTGAGAGATACACCTGAGCTGCGCCGTGCTATGCGTGACATGATTGTCGGTTCTTCAAACGACGCAACCCATTTCATTGTCGACGTGTTGACCGATGCAACCGGAGGTGGCGAGCTTCCACCTAAAGCACTGCAAAAATGGGCTTATAAGCGCGAGGCCGTTAATCGTTATTTCGAATCGCGCGGCTACGAAAACATCAACGTCGTCCAAAAAACCTATTGTGAAGATATTTACGGACGGGAACGGCAGTTCTGGAACGAAGGCAAAAACCGTAATATGCTAACTACTAACGCAACCGCAAGACTTCTCGTCGAAATCGTCTTGGGAAAAGCGGTAAGCTCCGATGCATCCAAACAAATGATGGAACTCTTGAAAAGAAATCCATACAAGGAAGATGAAGACCCAAACAGTCAAGACACAGGTTTTACCGGTATCGCCCTCAGAAATAAACCGAACTCAAAACTTTGGTCGAAAGCAGGTTTGACAAGCAACTCCCGTCATGACGCCGCTTACGTCGAAACTGAAGATGGGTTAAAATTCGTATTGGTGGTTTTTACGGAAAAAGTCGCAGGTGAACGCATGATAATTCCGACAATCGCCGAAAAGATAATGCAAAAGCTCAAAACCCTTTCGGATAAACCGAAGCCTTGATTTCACTTCCCCAATTTGACGGCAAGAACTATCGGCTTTCTACTTCGGTAGGTAGCCTACGATAGTCAAAACTCGATTAACTTACCATGAGCTATCTATTTCTTCCGTATTTTTCATGGCTTGAAACCCAGTCATTTGAGGAAATTGCAGAAGCTAAGGAAATTTCACCTGCAAGGGCTACACCTGCAACTATCTCCGCAAACTTGTAAACTCCACCTTTTCCGTAACAGCCGAGAATTTCTAGGCATTCCCTTTGTGTTGCCAGTCCCGTTCCACCTCCGTATGTTGCCACTATTAGCGACGGAATTGTTATCGAAATATAAAGGTCTTTCTCAGGTGTAAGCTCCGCATATACAACCCCCGCAGACGATTCGGCAACATTCGCCACATCCTGGCCGGTCGCAATGAACATCGCTGTTATCGCATTTGCAGAGTGACAGCCGTTATTGTTAGCCCCCGACAAAAAGGTCCCTACATTCGCCACACCCCAATGATACGTAAGCGCTTCAGGTTCAACGCGCATGTGCTCTATCAAAACTTGCCTGGGAATCGTGGCTTCGGCGGTTACTCTTTTGCCGCGTGTTCTCATTATGTTCACCTGCGACGCCTTTTTGTCGGTCGCAAAATTGGATTCCAAATAAAAATGCCTAATGCCTTCGTAGTTGTCCAAAATCCAACTACAAGCAGCGAAAGTCGCGCGCCCCACCATGTTCTGACCCGCGGCATCGCCTGTCATGTAGTTGAATCTCAAATAGACGAATTTATTAGCGGTGTATGCCTCGATGTCTTTAAGCTTTGCAACGTTAGATGTCGCTTCGGCTTCGTCTCTGATTTTATCAATGTTATCCCAAACCCATGTAACGAATTTTCTCCCTTCGCGCGCATCATCAAATACGAAAACCGGAGCACGTTGCATCGCATCGGCTACAACCGTTGTTTTAACACCGCCCGACAGATTTAAAACCTTTATGCCACGGTTGTATGAAGCTACCAAAGTACCCTCGGTTGTAGCGAGCGGGATTAGAAACTCCCCGTTTGCATATTCGCCGTTTATCTTTATCGGACCTGCAAAACCTATAGGAATCTGCGCAACTCCTGTGAAATTCTCTATGTTTCCCTTCGTGATATGTGGATCGAAAGAGTAATGCGTTATGTGCTTTAGCTTAATACCTGTAAATTCTTCTACAAACTGCTGTCTTGCCTTTACAATCTCATCCGAATAATCATCGTTTTCATCACGTGGAATTCTTACCCCTAACCTCCTAACCTCTGCTATTGCATCTTCGACATCGAAGCTCAACAAACCATAACCTTTCGCCTTAAAAGCTATCTCGATCCGATGTTTGCCGTGTTCGAGATTCCCTATCATACAACTAACTATGACTTTTTTTCTTAAAGGAAATTCGACCGGACTTTCTTCGTTCACAGAACAAGCAGGCATCAAAATGCCATCACCCCAATCTAAAAATATCTTCTCCTTCGGAACTTCAACTGAATCAATCTTGATCGACACAAGTTCGATAAATTCAACGTCTGTTAGGCGATTTTTGATCGTGAATTGAACGCCGCCTTCTATGTTTTTCAACGTGTTGAACGTGTAAAGCTGCCTCAAAAGCATCTTTGGGATCGCAAACGAGAGCATAATCCAAATCTCCTCAAGTCGGGTTTTACGTTCAGAACAAACTGATTTTACTTTGCCACTTTGCTTTGTTCAAACTTGAATATAAACAATCGGCTCTAACGGATATCTGAATCAGCACGGACGTCCGATCGGAATCGTTTCAATTCATTTCGGTTTTAATTTTTCGGCTTTTATTGTAAAATTTTTTCCTTAACGCTCGTTTTAATGCTTGTTCTGGTCTTGGGATTTCTCTTTGATCCTAAGATTTCGGCATCTACAAAAATTTTCAAATCTGTGCAAACTAAGATGACTCCGTCGGCAACAACACAATTCAGCAAACCCGAAAAACCTCTTAGTTGTATCAAAGAAACTTCGCTAAAAAAGGAAGACTTTGCAAAGCTCTATCGCTTTTTGAAAATAACACGGACGTTCGATGAAATCACCGTTAGGCTTAAGCGCCAAGCAAAAATAGTCGGTGGTGTTTTCAGTTCGTTAGGACAGGAAGCTACTGCCGTGGGGACATGTTACGCTCTAGAGGAACGTGACTTCATAGCTCCTTTGATCAGGGACATAGGAGCTTGTTTTGTCAAAGGAATCTTGCCGCGCGAGATTTTTGCCTCTTACCTAGGTAAAAAAACTTCACCTAATCGCGGAACCGATCTGCAATTTCACTTTGCCGATTTGAAGAAAGGATTTATCGGTCCCATCTCCCATCTCGGAGACATGGTTTCCGTAATGGCAGGAGTTTTGCTGGCTTCAAGAATGAAAAAGGAGGATCGCATAGCCGTTGCATACGTAGGCGAAGGTGCAACCTCTACGGGAGCCTTTCATGAAGGTATAAACTTTGCCGCCGTCCAGAAATTGCCTCTAATTGTTGTAATTGAAAACAACGGATATGCTTATTCAACGCCGACATACAAACAATGTGCGGCTCGGCATTTCGTAGATAAAGCCGTTGGTTACGGCATTTTGGGACTACAAGTCGATGGAAACGACGTTATAGCCTGCTATGAAATCATGAAAAAGGCGGTCGAACATGCCAGAAGCGGCAAAGGTGCCGTTTTAATCGAAGCCCTGACATATCGGCGCAAGGGACATGCCGAACATGATAACCAAAGCTATGTGCCCGCAGGCGAAATCGAATGGTGGGCAGAGCATAACGATCCCATTAAAAGATTTGAGCTCTTCCTGACCGAAGAAAAAATATTCTCCCAAAAAGAGTTGGAAAAAATCGATCAAGAAGTCCATAGGTATTTGGAAAGCGAATTGGCAATAGCTGAATCAGCAGAACCGCCAGATCCAATCTCTGCTGCATACGAAGTCTTTGATAACAGCATCGTTCCACCGGCTTTCAAGAAAAAATTCCTAGAAAAATAGAGAATAAAATTCACAAAAAAACCGTTGAGGACTGAGCTATGGCAGTATTGCAAAAGAAATTATCGAAGTCTTTCAAAGAGTTTTTCGAATCCGAAAAATCCAGCGGTCTTTTAATGATAATTTGCACGACCTTTTCTCTTCTGCTCACAAACTTGTATTTGGGTGAAAAATATGTCTCGTTTTGGCATGTAAAAATCGCCGGAATGAGTCTTGAACACTGGATAAACGACGGCTTGATGGCCGTTTTCTTTCTTTTGGTCGGACTTGAAATAAAGCGTGAGTTTTACAACGGCGAGCTTTCGCACTTGAAAACCGCTCTTTTGCCGATTTTTGCAGCACTTGGTGGAGTTATCGTTCCGGCTACAATACATTTTTCCCTCAATGCAGGCACTCCGACACAAGCAGGTATCGGGATTCCAATGGCAACGGATATTGCATTTGCCATAGGTGTGCTTTCACTTCTCGGCAACCAAGTGCCTGCGTCTTTGAAGGTTTTTTTGACGGCTCTAGCAGTGATCGACGATCTGATTGCGGTAATCGTAATTGCCGTCTTTTATACTTCTGAACTTAATCTCACATTTCTTTCCGCTTCTCTTTTTGTCTGGCTAATCCTCTATGCCTTTAGTTTCTCTCCTAAATCCGCAAGGTTCATGATGCCGATTTATACTATCGGCGGAATTTTAATGTGGTTTTTCATGCTTAAATCAGGCGTTCATGCTACAGTTGCGGGTGTTCTTCTTGCTTTCGCGGTTCCCTTCTCCAAAAAACAGGATGACGAGGAGTCGCTTTCTCACCAGATGGAACATTTTTTGCACAAACCCGTTGCCTTCGGAATTTTGCCCATATTCGCCCTGGCAAACACTGCTATTGCCATTGATTTCAATGCAATTGAAGGCCTAGGCGGAAATAACGAAATCGGAATCATGGCAGGACTACTTCTTGGGAAGCCCGTAGGTATACTTTTATTGACAATCTTGGCTGTAAAGCTAGGTCTTGCAAAACTCCCTCTGGACTTAAACCTCAAGCACGTGTTCGGTGCCGGCCTCTTAGGCGGAATAGGCTTTACAATGTCGATTTTCATAACGAATTTGGCATTCTCGGACACGCCTGCCGAGATAAACGGCTCAAAGCTTGCGATATTGACCGCTTCCTTGATAGCAGGAACTGCAGGTTTCGTTTGGCTCAAATTCTTCGGCGCACCTGAGACTATTGACGAAGACCTCGAAACAATCGATATCGAAATCACACAAGCACCTTGACAATCTCGGTTTAGGAAATAAATTCATAGGTAGTCTAAAACTCGGTAAAGTTATGGCAGAAAAAGAAGTTACTTTCATTGAAGCAATTAGACAAGGGCTTTGGGAAGAGATGAAACGCGATGAAAGCGTTTTCATAATCGGTGAGGACGTGGGCGTCTACGGTGGAGCCTTTAAGCTTACAGAAGGTTTTATCGATGAATTCGGAGAAAAAAGGGTAATTGATACCCCTATTAGTGAGGCTGCGATTGTCGGTGTTGCATGTGGAGCTGCACTGATGGGTATGAAGCCCGTCGCAGAGTTCCAATTTATCGATTTCATCTCTTGCGGCTTTGATATGCTCACAAACTATGCTGCAAAATCTCGTTATCGTGGTTGCGGCTCTATTTCAGCCGTTTTTCGCGGACCTTGCGGCGCGGGAGTGCGTGGCGGTCCCTTTCATTCACTCAACGCCGAAAGTTTTTTTCTAAACACCGCAGGCTTGAAGATGGTAGAGCCTTCAACCCCCTACGACGCAAAAGGCCTGATTAAAGCAGCAATTCGCGATCCCGATCCAGTTCTGTTTTTCGAACATAAAAAACTTTATCGCCTGCCGAGGATCAAGCAAAAATTGCCCGAGGAAGATTATATTGTTCCAATCGGTAAAGCCCGCATCGCTCGTGAAGGCAAGGATCTTTCAATAATAACTTTCGGTGCGCAGGTCCTGAATGCTTTAGATGCGGCAGCGATCTTGGAAAAAGAAGATGGATTGCAGGTTGAAGTTTTGGACCTAAGAACTCTCGCTCCACTCGACAAATCTGCAATCCTCGATACTGTGAAAAAAACGAGTCGTGTGATTGTTCTGCATGAAGCCAGCGTAACCGGCGGCATCGGCGGCGAAATCGCTGCAATAATAGCCGAGGAAGCCTTTGAATGGCTTGACGCGCCGATCTTAAGAATCGGCTCGATTGACACCCCTGTCCCTGCAGCTCCGCAGCTCGAAGATTACCACTTACCAAGTGTCAATGAGATTATCGAAGCAGCAAGAAAGCTCGCAAGCTATTAGCAAAAACTGCGACTTACTGGAGAGAAATGGCCTTATTCGCTCGCTTCCGTGCTGCTTTTGTAAACGATAAATGTAAAATGAGCTTTAAGTGAGATGTTATCAGACGCATAACCAAAAGTGGTAATCTTCTCGCAAAATACACAATCGTTATCAGACGCAATTACAACTCTGATATTTCTCTTGCTAAAAGCGAAGAATTTTTTGGGATTTTTCATTCTTTCCGCTCAAAAAATTCTATTGCCAAAAATTCTATTGCTTAGTGACCTCCTCCCACCCCTGAAGTGGTGGGCTTCCTCTTTCATTGAGGAAAACTTACACGGATATAGGGATTGCTCCCCAGGATCCGCGCAGCGGCTTTCTGCAGAGGCTTGAGTTCGGACCGGTCCAGCCCTACCGCCTGATTGGGACTCAAGCCAAGCCCTTTTCTTAGAATGACAAGTGCGGCGTTAACGTCCC